>VOFK01004363.1_pt1 | contig 59910 bp, 83 predicted proteins | sample 5384121 | NCBI WGS metagenome assembly VOFK01 (sample SAMN12384730, study PRJNA508395) | human gut metagenome | isolation source: healthy gut J | host: Homo sapiens | reverse complement strand
ACTCGCTGCAGCAAAGACGCGCTCGGTGGGGCCCATCTCGACCGCTGCCACCCAGCAGGAAGCGCTAGAACGCCGTTTTTATCGCTGATACGCGCAGCCTCGCTGCATTATTGTGGGTGACCATAACGATGGTGTAGTTTTCCTTCAGCTCGGTGGTCAGCTCCTCCACCTTTGAGGTGGAAATGCGCAGCGCTGGTGGGCTCTGTCCATCAGCAGCACCTCGGGCTCCACAGCCAGCGCGCGCGGGCAATGCACAGCGGCGTGCTGCTGCTGGCCACCGGACATCCCAGCGCGCTCTTGTTCAGGCGGTCCTTGACCTCGTCCCAGATAGCCGCGCGCCGCGCAGGTGATTTCTCCACAATTTCATCCAGCGTGCCTTTGTTGCGGATGCCGTGGTGCGCCGTCGGCGATAGCTGTCATAGATGGACATCGGAAGCGTGCCGGGCTTCTGGAACACACACGCCGACTCTGCTTGCGCAGGTGACGTTGACGTCCATCCTGTCCTTGTAGATGTCCACGCCGTCCAGCCGGATATCGCCGGAGATGCGGCAGCCCTCGACCAAATCATTCATCCGGTTCAGGCTTTTCAGAAAGCGTGGATTTACCGCAGCCGGAGGGGCCGATGAAGGCGGCGATTTCCCTTTCCGGGATATTGATGTGCTGACTATTTTTCAGCGCATGGAAGCTGCCGTACTGCTGCGGTCCATGCCCTTGACCTCACCAATCATAAAATGACCTCGTTCTTCTTTGATGCTGCATCGGACGCGGGCGGCGCAGGCGTCTCGAAAGCGCTACTCTCTCTTCTCGTCAGCTTCTTGGCTACGAAGCCCGACTAGCGTTGATGGCCAGCACCAGCACCAGCAGGGACGACTGGCGCACTCGTAGGTCTCGCCCGATGAGTCCCTCAGTTCGAGAGCAGGTACATATGCACGGCCAGCGTGCGGGCGGAGCTGAACACACTGCCTGCAATCTTCGGCACCGAGCTTTGCGGTGTAAATCAGCGCAGCGGTCTCGCCCACGATGCGGCCGTGGCCAGAATAACGCCGGACCAGAATAGTCGGGCATGGCTGACGGCAGCACAATGGTGAACACCGTGCGCAGCTTGCCTGCACGCCAGGGGCAAAGCTGCCCTCGCGGTAGAGTCCGGCACGGCGATGAGCGCTTCCTCGGTGGTGCGCATAATGGCCGGAACGGCTGCATAATGGCCAGCGTGAACGCACCCGCGAATCAGGTTGGGTGACGAACCAAACTGGTGGAGACGATGGACGGGATGCCCTGCAGGCGTCTCGGTCGTGACGCGCACGACCTTGACGAGAAGCACTGCGCGGCGGGCGTATGGGCTGCAGCAGATGGCGGCAAAGATGCGCCAGCTTGGCGGCGCGTGGCGATGAGCAAGCGCGAAGGCGGTCATCAACCTGACCCGTGATGAGGGTGGGCGTGGCGAGACATTCTCGGAGTTACTTATACTGTGCGAAAGCTCGGGCTTCGTTGGGGACGCCCATAACCAGAATGGACAGCCGATGAGGAAAACCAAGCACGGCGGTGGTCACCGCAGGGCCGCCAGACGCACAAGCCAGCACGCAGGCGGTTCGTACCTGCGCGGCGCGGCGGGTTCTGCCCGCCGTGCGGCATAATGGCATGCGGGTGCGGCTTGGGCTCATGGACGCAGTCTTTTGTTGCGGCAATCTCCAGGCATGTCGCTGCCCCTTTCACGAGACTGAAGCGAGAGGTTGAGAGCAGGATAAAGACGAAGAGCACCACAACGCCGGTGGCAATCAGCGCTTCACGGTGGAGGTCCCGCGGCATAGCCCATCTCGATGACGATGTTGGAGGTCATCGTGCGCAGGCGCCTGAACAGCCCCTTTCGGGCATCCACGTCTGGTTGCTTTACCACCTCAAATTCACCGCCATTGTCTCACCGATGAGCGCGCGGCCGATGCCGAGAAACCACCGCCGACATCAGCGCCGGACTTGGCGGCGGCGGCACCGCGAGAGAACACGCTGCGCTCATGGGTTGCACCCAGTGCCAGGCTGCCTCGCGTAGTAGCTGTCGCGGCACGGCAAAAGTCCAGACTTCGTCTTTGCTGACCGTGATGATGAGGTGGGCAGGATCGCGTGATGCCCAGCAACGCACCGCGGCGGTGAAAAGGCTCATACTCCTTGCCGCACCGCACGACGCCCGGCACCGTCCTTGAAGAAGCGGGCGCGTTCTGGACCAGCGGCCTGCACGGCCAGGCACCCGCGATAATCATACCGAAGCAGCCGTACACGACCGGCAGGGGATACCCGCCAGCGGCTGCACCGCCGGAGCATGACCCGGTTAGATGGCGGGGCTGAAGCGAGCTTGGGACGCTATAGACGCCGTCAAGCAGGCCGATGGGCATCGCCCACGGCGATAGCGCCCGCCGTGATGACATGAATGCTGCCCAAGTCATCGGCAGGGATGAAAATGTCATTGCCGGGCTTCCGCCCCATGCGTGCCGAGCGAACTGCATCGAGCCGATCTTGTTTCAGGAGTAGGCACACCGTTTGCAAACAGGAAGGTGATGCAGATCAGCGCCACCCGCCAAGGAATGGATACCGCAGGCGCAGAGGGTAAACACCACCCGCATGACGCGCCTTCTTTTGCTTGGAGGTCATTTTCCTCTATGTCACTTTATGCCGTAGATTGGTTATGATACCCAAAAGCCTTCCCCCCCTAAGGAGGGTGCAGCCCCCAACATGGGATGAGGGGCGGTCTTTGCCTTACCCCCGTGAACGCCGGTTTATCTTGGGAAACCCGCCCCTCATCAGTCCGCTTAGCCAGCTTCCCCCTCAGGGGAAGCCTTTTTTTACTGCATTATACAAAGCCCAGATGGTCGTAAAACCATCGGTGTAGATGCCAGATCAGGTCAACGATTGGAATCCTCAGAAATTGGTGATGGCAGGGGTTGACAACAGGCACGATACCGTCAGTGCCAGGGTAGCCTTGGCACCGCCTCGACCTCGGAGGTCGCTGCAGCTCACGGCTACAGCACATGCCGGAAATGGTCCAGCTGGGGGTGCCGTCCAGCGCGCCAGAAACACCGGTGGTGGAGTCGGTGGTGAGCAGCTCAAGCTCCGTTGGGGTTGACAGTCTTGTAGGCTCGATCGGCTTCCTCCCATCAGCGGAGAGACGGAGGAGCCGCCGGCAGGCTGGGCGGAGGCCGAAGTCCGCGCCGTCGCCGATGGCAGCCCCGCCCATCGGTGGCGAAGCGCCTGACCGTCACTGCTCAGGCAGTAGGCGATGAAGTCCACGGCCACAGGGTCGGTGGCATACGCCGTTGTGTGATGTTGAACCGGGACGGGCCAGCACATAGCTGCCGTTCGCCTTGACGGTCAGCGGAGGCGACCCCACACCGCCGACCGTGGCAACGCTTACGACGGTGTCGTTCAAGAGCCGAGGCTGATGTAGCCGATGGCGGTCTCATCGTTAGCAGCAGCGGTCATGACGCCGTTGGTGCTGGACTGGATGGCAGCGGCCTCGGTGGTATTATCGACCTTCTTGCCGTCAGCGTTCTTCTCCTCAACGCCGGTCAGCTCAATGAAAGCGCCGCGGGTGCCGGAGCCGTCCTCGAAAAGGAGATGACCGACCGTGATGTCCTGATCGGTGTCCAAGTAACCGGCGGCAGCCGCCAGGGGGCGACAGCCCCCTCGCTGGAGGCGGTGCTTCTCAACAGGGGGCAGCCGGAGAAGCGGCGGCGGAATCAGAGGAACCGCAGGCGGCAAGGCTCAGGGGCCAGGGCAGCGGCGGTAACGGCAGCAATAGCAGATTTGCGTTTCATGTGTGTGTACTCCCTTTTCACCAAATTTATGTGGTATAGTTTGTGCATTTCGCAGTGCTTCACCGGAAGCAAGGCCATTGTACCGCATTTCCGTGCGGGTATCGACCATGGTGCGGTACAATCGCCCCTAGTTTGCGGTAAAGTTTTTATGCAAAGATGCGTCCCCGGTTTTTGATGTGGGAACGGTAAAAGGGGGGTTTGTAAAGAATATGCAAAAAGGGCAGCGGGGGTCTGGGGTGGCCGGCGGCGGGTGAGGGGCCCCCCTCCCTACACCGGGTTTTGGCAGGTAACAGGGTGTGAGGGCGGCCAGGCCCCTGGCCGCCGCCCTGCGCCCGTTTGCGGCGGGAGAAGTACCGCTTGGGTGGATGAATTCCTCCCCTACGGATTCGTTGACGGCACAACGGATTGGCGGTAGGGGGTCGGCATGCCCGGCCCCTACGGATACAAGGGGCACAAAGCGAAACCGTAGCGGGGTTCGGGGAAATGGCCCCCCTTTAACACCCGTGGAGTGAAGGTTCGGGGCACAAGAACGAACAGTACGGGTCCGTGAGCCCCCCGCCCCTTCCGGCTGCGGGCCGGGGCGTGCAGCCCCCGAGGCGCGGGTCCGCTGCGTCGAACAAAAAATCCCGTTGCACAAAAGAAAGACCTTCTCTCCCTGCGGCTTTACACAAATTTTACATAACATTTACTTTGCCGTGGTGGTGTGCTTTGTGCGCATACATTATAATAGAAAGCGGTATAGTGAAAACAAAACAGAGAATGGATGTGTAACACCGGATGACCATTTTTAATGTGTTCACCCTGATGGGCGGCATCGCTATGTTCCTGTATGGCATGGACCTGATGGGCAAGGCGCTGGAGCAGACCGCCGGCAGCAAATTGCAGGGCATCCTCTCCACCATGACCAGCAGCCCCATCCGCGGCCTGCTGCTCGGCATGGCCGTCACCGCCGTCATTCAGTCCAGCGGCGCCACCACCGTTATGGCGGTCGGCTTCGTCAACTCGGGCCTGATGGAGCTGCATCAGGCCATCAGCGTGATCATGGGCGCGAATGTCGGCACCACCGTCACCGGCTGGCTGCTGTCGCTGTCCGGCCTCGAGGGTGACAGCTTCATCACCCAGATGATGAACCCCAATGCCTGGAGCCCGATCCTCGGCTTTATCGGCATCTGGATGTATATGATCGGCAAGGACCGCAAGCGCGGCGTCGGTAAAATCCTGCTGGGTTTCTCTATTCTGATGGCCGGCATGAACACTATGTCCAACGCCATGTCTCCCCTGGCCGATGAGCCGTGGTTCATGGATCTGTTCCTCAGCTTCAAAAATCCCATCCTCGGCGTCATTGCGGGCGCGGTGCTGACGGCTGTTTTGCAGTCCTCGTCGGCGTCCGTCGGTATCCTGCAGGCCCTGACCAGCACCGGCGCGGTCACCTACTCCGCCGCCGTGCCCATCATCATGGGCCAGAACATCGGCACCACCGTCACGGCGCTGATCTCCTCCGCCGGTGCCAACAAAAACGCCAAGCGCACCGCCTTTGTCCATCTCTATTTCAACCTGATCGGCACCATCATCTTCCTGTGCGGGTTCTACGGCCTGAACGCGCTGATCGGGTTCAGCTTCTTTGCCGACACGGCCAACACCTTCGGCATTGCCATCGTCCACACGGTCTTTAATGTCGTGACGACCGCGATCCTGCTGCCGTTCAACCGTGTGCTGGAGAAGCTTGCCATCCTGACCGTGCCCGATTCCCCCGCCGACCAAAAGCAGGAGAACACTCTGCTGGACGACCGTCTGCTGGCAACCCGTCTGTGGCTGTCGCCCGCGCCATGCTCACCGGCGGCGATATGGCCGAAATCTGCCGCACCGCGCTTTTTGCAGGCCATGTCCACCACCCGCGTCTGGAACGATGCCATTGCGGACGAAGTCCTGCGCAAAGAGGACGCCGTTGACCATTATGAGGACGTGCTGGGCACCTACCTTGTCAAGCTGAGCGCCAAGCATCTCTCGGTGGACGACAACCGCTCCGTCAATACGCTGCTGCACACGATCGGCGATTTTGAGCGCGTCTCCGACCATGCCGTCAACCTGATCAAAACGGCCGAGGAGATCCGCGACAAGTCGATCAAATTCAGTGACGAGGCCCTCGGCGACCTGAGCGTGCTTGAGGCTGCCGTGCAGGACATCGTAAACCGCACGGTCGATGCCTTCCAGAAGGGGGCGACACCTACGCCGCCAAAAAAAGATCGAGCCTCTGGAGCAGGTCGTGGACGGCCTTGTGCGCGAGGTCAAGAGCCGCCATATCGCCCGCCTGCAGGCCGGTGCCTGCACGATCGAGTACGGCTTTGTGCTGGACGATCTGCTGACCAACTATGAGCGCATCGCCGACCATTGCTCGAACATTGCGGTGGCCATGATCGAGGTCGCCGCCGATAAGTTTGACACCCACGAATACCTCAACACCGTCAAGCACGGTGATGATGTCAAATTGACGCCGGTACGAGAAATACCGCGGCCGTTACACCTTCCGCCGGAGGCATGAATCGAGCCTGCTGAAAATCCGGCTGAAAACTAAAAATTACGTGCCTTCCCGCGCAAATTTAGAAGGTGGCCGAAACCCGACCGGGCCGGATGAAGGGCAGCCTTGCCCCCCACCATCCCGTTACCGGGCTGTATTGGGAACCGCCCCTCATCCGTCCGCTTCGCGGACAGCTTCCCCCAAGGGGAAGCCTTTTTCTATAACTAAATGAGGTATTTTTATGATCTACATTGTCGAAGACGACTCCAGCATCCGTGAGCTGGAGCAATACGCGCGGCAGCCCAACGGCTATGACGCCCGCGGCTGCGGGACGCCGCCAGATTCTGGGCTGCCGTGCGCGAGACCCGGCCCGAGCTGGTCATTCTGGATGTGATGCTGCCCGATGAGGACGGCTACCAGATCCTGAACAAGCTGCGCGCCGACCCCGCCTGCGCACACCTGCCGGTCATTATGGTCACGGCCAAGACCAGCGAAATTGATGTCGTTAAGGGTCTGGACCACGGCGCGGACGACTACCTCTGCAAGCCGTTCGGCATCATGGAGTTTATCTCCCGCGTGCGGGCCGTGCTGCGCCGCGCGGCGGCAGCCGCCCCCGCGCCGGCTGCGTCCACCCTGCATTTCGGTGAGATCGTGCTGGACGATGTGGCCCGCACGGTCCGTGTGGGCGGCACCCCCGTTGAGCTGACCTACAAGGAATACTCGCTGCTGCATCTGTTTTTGGAGCATCCCGAGGTGCTGGCCCGCGAGCGCATCATGAAGGAGGTCTGGGACACCGATGATCTGCTGGAGTCCCGCACCATCGACATGCACGTGCGCACGCTGCGCCAGAAGCTGGGCGCGGCGGGTGAGGCCATCCGCACCGTGCGCAAGGTGGGCTACAAGCTCAGCACGGAGGGCAGCGATGACTGACGAAAACACCCAAAAGCAGCCGCTGAGCATGACCCGCCGCTACCGCCGCGGCCTGATCCCTGACCGGCGTGCTCTGCGTGCTGGCGATGCTGACCGCCGCCACGCTGCTGTTCCAGCGCAGCTATGTGGAGCGGGTGGACAGCTACATTGCCCAGATCTGCGATGGATACGCCGCCGCCTACAAGGCGCAGGACACCCACGATGCCATGTCCTTTGCAGCCATGCTGCCGGAGGAGAGCGCCCGCACCCTGCGCTTTACGCTGATCAATGCGGACGGCACCGTGCTTTTTGACAGCAAGACCTCGGCGCTTGTCTACGATAGTACCAATACGCTCTATGCCGTCATGGACTCCAACCTGCCCAACCACGCCGACCGGCCGGAGTTCCGTCAGGCGATGGAGAAGGGCAGCGCCAGCCTGACCCGCGAGAGCGAGACGATGCAGACCGAGACCCACTACTACGCGCTGCGCATCGACACACCGGACGGGACGCAGGTGCTGCGCGTGGGCGAGGACATTGCGAACATCTGGGGCCTGAGCGCCGACACGCTGCCGCTGCTCTGCGCGGCAGTCGTGCTGATCCTGCTGGCGGCCACGCTGTTCAGCTGGTGGCTGACCCGCCGCATGGTGCAGCCCATCAACCATCTGGCCGAGCATCTCGACACGATCGAGGCCGATGTGCCCTATGAGGAGCTGATCCCGCTGGCGCGGACGATCCAGACCGACCGCAAGCTGCGCGAGGACAACGAGACGATGCGCCGCGAGTTCACCGCCAATGTCAGCCACGAGCTAAAAGACCCCGCTGACGAGCATTTCCGGCTATGCAGAGCTGATCGAGACCGGCATGGCCAAAGCCGAGGACATCCCGACCTTTGCGGCCCGCATCCACAAGGAGGCGCAGCGGATGATCGCGCTTGTCAGCGACATTCTGCAGCTGAGCGAGCTGGACAGCAATCAGGCCAGCCGCACCCGCGAGGCAGCGGCCGAGGCTGTGCCGGTGGATCTGGCCGCCCTTGTCAAGGAGACCGCCCAGAACATGACGGTCAACGCCCGCCGCGCCTATGTGACGCTGCAGTATGACGCCCGGCCCGCCACGGTGCAGGGCTGCCGCGACCAGCTGAGCGAGCTGACCCAGAACCTCTGCGACAACGCCATACGCTACAACCGCCCGGGCGGCCATGTAGAGACTGCGCTGCGGCGTGGGCAGCGACGGCTGCCCCTACTTTGAGGTCGAGGATAACGGCATCGGCATCCCGCAGGACAGCCAGACCCGCGTGTTTGAGCGGTTCTACCGCGTGGACAAGAGCCGCTCCAAGGCAACCGGCGGCACCGGTCTGGGGCTTGCGATCGTCAAGCACATTGCCCTTTTGCACGATGCACGCATCGACCTGCAGAGTCAGGTCGGCACCGGGACGACCATACGGGTGACCTTCCCGAAAAATTCGTAACCTCGTAACGCGGTAGGGGCCGGGCCAGCACCAAACAAAAAAGCTGCTGTCCCCCATGCCGGGAGACAGCAGCTTTTTATTTACAATGTTACGCCAGCACGAAGCTCTGCAGCGCCCAGATGCCCAGCACAAGGATGCCGAGCGCGATGCGGTACCAGCCGAACACTGTGAAGGTGTGCTTTTTGACATAATCCATCAGGAAGCGGATCGCAAGGATCGAGACGACAAACGCCACAATGCAGCCCACCAGCAGCGTGCCGACCTCACCGAGCGTAAAGACGCCGCCCTTGGCAAGGAACTTGACCAGCTTGAGGCCGGAGGCACCCGCCATGACCGGGATGGCCAAAAAGAAGGTGAACTGGGACGCGCAGGCGCGGCTCATGCCGCAGAGCAGGCCGCCGATGATGGTCGCGCGCCGCTGCGGGAGGTGCCGGGGATCAGCGCCAGCACCTGCCATGCGCCCACAAGGATTGCCTGCTTGTAGGTAATGCGGCTCAGCTTGGTGGTGGTGGGCACGCGGGGGCGGCGCTCGATCAGGATGAACGCAATGCCGTAGACGATCAGCATGACCGCAACGACCACGCTGTTGTAGAGGTGCGCGTCCATCCAGTCGTCCAGCAGCAGACCCAGCACGGCAGCGGGCAGGCAGGCGACGATGATCTTGAACCACAGCCGCATGACCGGCCAGCGGACGTGCTTCGCCAGGCCGGAGTCGCGGCCATTGTCAACGCAGAAGGGCCACAGCTTTTTTGAAGTAAAGCACCACGACCGCGAGGATCGCACCCAGCTGGATGACAACGCGGAACATCTCCATAAACTCGGCGCTCAGGCTGAATTTCAGCACCTGCTCGGCCAGGATCATGTGGCCGGTGCTGGAGATGGGCAGCCATTCGGTAATGCCCTCGATCACGCCGTAGACGATCGAGCGCAGCATGTCAAAAAACAATTCCATTCAACAAACCCTCCTTGCAATGCTACCTTATATCATACCATATTTCGGCAAAATAGGAACAGTTTTTAAGAATTTACATTTTTTTTCACGGTAAACCGCGCGGGCGTCTTGCCGTTTTCGTCAAATGCCACTATAATAAGAGTGATTTCTTGTGCAAAGAGGTTTTGAGGAATGTATAAAACCGTACTGTTTGACCTTGATGGAACCCTGCTGAACACGATCGACGATCTGGCGGACTCCGCCAACCGCGTCTGCGCCGCCCACGGCTGGCCGCAGTATGAAACTGCGCAGTACCGCTATTTTGTGGGCAACGGCATCCCCAAGCTGGTGGAGCGTTTCAGCCCTGCAGACTGCCGCAGCCCCGCACAGCTTTCGGCCGCCACACTGGCCGAGTTTGACCAAGTATACGGCGTGCACATGCACGACAAGACAGCCCCTACCCCGGCATACCGGAGCTGCTGGCGCGCCTGAAGGCCGCCGGGGTGAAGATGGCGGTATTTTCCAACAAGGCGGACGAGTTTGCCCGCGCCGTGGTGGCCCGCTACTTTGACGCCGACCTGTTTGAGATCGTGCGCGGCGCATTGCCCGATGTACCGACCAAGCCCGCACCCGAGGGCACCCGCGCGCTGATGGCAAGCCTTGGCGTAACGCCGGACGGCAGCGTACTGTATGTCGGTGACAGCAATGTCGATGCCGACACCGCGCACAACGCGGGCCTGCCCTGCTGCGGTGTGCTGTGGGGGCTTCCGCACCCGGGAGGAGCTGACCGCCGCCTGGGCCGAATACCTTGCCGAGGACGCCGCCGCACTGGAAAAGGTGATTTTGGGGTGAGGGTACCCGGGAGGGATGAATTCCTCCCCTACGGATGAACCCGTTGACGGCAGTTTAACGGAAGGTAGCGGAGGGGTCAAGACCCCTCCCTACGATGTAACATACAAGGGGGCACAAAGCGAAACCGGGAGCTGACGCAAGGCTGCGGGCCGGGCATGCCCGGCCCTACGGACTGCTGTTTCCGGCAACGGGGGTTCGGGGCGCTTGGCGGCGCGCAACGAGCGCCGCCAGCCAGCAAAGCTGGCTCGCTCGCAACCCCGCAACACCCGAATTTAAAGTGGAGGAAGGTTCGGCGGCGTTAAGAACGGACAGTAATACTGCGTCCGTTTAGCCGCCGAAGCTTCCGACTTCCGCTTTGGGGTTCCTAGGGGCGTGCAGCCCCTAGGTCGCGGGTCCGCTGCGTCGAAACAGCGGCAGTTTTCTTTGGTTCTTTCTTTTGCTGCCAAAAGAAAGAACAACCTCCCGGGAGACTGCCGTTCCCCCTCCCGCATCTCGACAAACATTTTGCAAAGGAGCTGTTATTATGATTGCACAGCACTATAAAGATATGCTGGGTGCCAAGTCTGTCATTCGGCAGATTTCTGAGTGGAGCACCGCGCGCGGCGCACAGATCGGCTACGAAAATGTATTTGACTACTCGCTGGGCAATCCGTCTGTGTCCTGCCCGCCGCAGTTCACCGCCGCGTGCGAGAATTTGCTGCAAAGCACCGACCCCGTCACGCTGCACGGCTACACACCGACCCTGACGCTGCCCCTCCGCCCGCAAGGCCGTGGCCGAGAGCCTGAACCAACGCTTCGGCATGGACTACACCGCCGACCACATCTTTATGACGAGCGGTGCGGCCGGCGCGCTGGCCCATGCCCTGCGCTGCGTGGCTGTGCCCGGGCAGAACATCGTGACCTTTGCGCCGTTCTTCCCCGAATATAAGCCCTATGTTGAGGGCGCGGGCCTGACGCTGCGCGTCACACCGCCCCGCTGCGCGGATTTCCAGATCGACTTTGCCGCCTTTGCGCCGCTGGTGGACGAGAACACCGCCGCCGTCCTCATCAACAGCCCCAACAACCCCAGCGGCACCGCCTACAGCGCCGAAACGCTGCAGCAGCTTGCGGATTTCCTTGTTGAGGCGTCCGCCCGATTCGGCCACCACATCTTCCTGATCTCCGATGAGCCGTACCGCGAGATCGCGTTCGGCGGCACCGCGATCCCCTACCCTGCCAAATTCTACGATGACACCCTGACCTGCTATTCCTTCTGCAAGAGTCTGAGCCTGCCCGGCGAGCGGATCGGCTATCTGGCCGCCAACCCCCGGTGCGAGCACGCCGCCGAGATCGTGCCCATGTGCGGCCAGATCAGCCGCGGCACCGGCCACAACTGCCCGTCCTCCCTGATCCAGATGGCGGTGGAGCGCTGCCTTGCGGTGACGAGCGATCTGTCTGTCTATGAGACGAACATGAACCTGCTCTATGACGAGCTGTGCGCGCTCGGCTTTACCGTTGTCAAGCCGGACGGCACCTTCTACATCTTCCCCAAAGCGCTTGAGGAGGACGCCAAGGCGCTCTGCCGCAAGGCGCAGAAATACGATCTGGCGCTTGTCCCCGGCGACAGCTTCGGCTGCCCGGGCTACTTCCGCATGGCCTACTGCATCGGGACCGAAAAGGTCCGCCGCAGCTTTGCTGCGCTGGAGCGGTTTGTGGCAGCGGAGTACGGCGTCACCAAGCAATAAGGAGCCTTTATGTCGAACCTACGCCGTATCCTGCCGCTGCTGCTCTGCCTGAGCCTGCTGTGTGCCTGTGTGCAGATGCCCAACGCCCCCAAGGACGAAACTCCGCTGCAAAGCCCCCCTGCCCACCGCCACGGCGGAGAGCAGCGCCGCCCCCGCCCCGACCGCCACGCCGGAGCCGACCATGGTGCCCGCCATGGCAACTGCCCATGACAACGCGACCCGCACCGCACCGGTGATCGAAGATCCCTCCGTCTGGGACGACAACGCCGAGGAGGTGCTGTCTGCGCTGGAAAAGCAGTTTGCCTCCTACGGCATGACCCTGACCGCCAAGGAGGGGTACCCCTACCTGCTGGCCGTCAACAACGCGGGCGGGACCGTCACCGTCTACACTGTGGACGCCGCCACCGGCTGCTACGCCGTACCCTTTATGGCCATGGTCTGCAGCGGCGGCGCGGACACCCCGACCGGCTATTTCTCCACCCCCGTGGACTACAGCTGGCGGCTGCTGATGGGCCCGAGCTACGGCCAGTATGCGACCCGCATCTACAGCAGCTACCTGTTCCACAGCGTACCCTACTACAGCCAGCACAAGGACGATGTGGAGTATGACGAGTTCAACAAGCTGGGCACGATCGCCAGCCTTGGCTGCATCCGGCTGGCGGTCGTGGATGTAAAGTGGATCTACGACAACTGCCCGCTGGGCACGCCGGTCGTGATCTACAACGACAAGGAGAACCCCGGTCCGATGGGCAAGCCCGGCACGATCTACACCGACCCCGCCGACACTGAGAAGCGCGGCTGGGACCCCACCGACCCGGACCCCGCCAACCCGTGGGACGATGCCTTTGAGAGCGGCACAGCCATCCGCAGTCAGGCCGCCTGGGACCAGTGGGAGAGCGAGCGCGAAGGCTGGATGAAGAGCCTGACCCCGACCGATCTGCAGGGGTGGAGCACGGATTCCAAGATTGAGGGAACGAGAGGATAAAAAGAGAAGCCGCACCGTAGGGGCCGGACATGTCCGGCCCTCAACATAAAATCAGACGGTCGTCTGCGGGAAGGCTGCGGGCCGGGCATGCCCGGCCCCTACAAGCCGACCAACAAAAAAGCACCTGCTTTCTGACGAAGGCAGGTGCTTTTTATGCTTATTTCAGCTGAACATCACGACATCCTGTGCGGGCTTCTCGCCGGGTTCCACAGAAATCGCGGTCAGGACCGGGCCGGTGGAATCCGGGGTCTGGCCTTTGTAGATGGGGTGGTATTTTACATTGACCTTGGCGGTAATGTTGATCCAGCTGCGCTGCTCCAGACTCTTGTAATCGTCATAGCGGCAGGGCATGCCGACAAACTGGATATCCTGCACGCAGCAGGTCATGGCAAAGCGGCCGGGCACGAACGAGCCTTTTCCGGCCTGCTGGGTCTGGCAGACCTGCGCCAGATATTTCACCGTCTTGCCGTCATATTTCTTCGGGTCGTCCATGCAGTCCATGTACCAGACGCCGAAGAACTCCTCCGGGATCTCAATGACAGGGGCGTCCACATCAAAGGGCAGCGGGTCGGGGATGTCATCGTAGGCAACGCTGCCGTCGGCGAACTCATAGGCAATGTCGCAGCGGCGGCTGGCCTGACGGACCAGCTTGTGGATCAGCTGGCGGCTCTCATCATCGTTGACAGCCTCGGCACGGTTGACGACCAGCAGTTCACTGCCGCGAATCTTATCCAACAGCAGGCTGCGCATGGCGCTGTCACCCGCGTAGGTCTTGATGGTCGTGCCGTCTGCCGTGGCCAGACACTGGTAGACGAGCCAGTTGTCCGGCATGGCGTCGTACAATTCCTGCACAAGCCACATGCCGTTGTACTCGATGATGACGCGGCCGCAGCCGGACTTTTTCTCCAGCGCGGTCAGGTTCTCCTGCGTCAGCTCGCTCTTGTCCTCGATCTGGGCAACATGCACGCCGCCGAAGGCAAACTTTTTGGGATCGTACTCGATCTCGCCCTCCTCGCAGACCAGCAGCAGCGTCTTATCACCGGAGTCGAAGTTGGGGTCCTCCATCGTTTCCTGAATGAATTTTGTCTTGCCGCTCTCCAGCTGGCCGACAAAAAGGTATACGGGGATTTGTTTAGGCATAGGGGTGTCCTTTCGGAAAGATTAAAATATCGTAGGGGAGGGATTTATCCCTCCCGGGGGGGAGATTGCGGGCAGGCACACGGCAAAAGCTGCGCCGCACGGACATGTCCGGCCCTCAGCATGAAATCAGACGGTCGTTTGCGGAAGGCTGCGGGCCGGGCATGCCCGGCCCCTACGCCGCAGCGATGTTTAAACGCGCAGTAACGGCCACACGGCACGGGAGGGATAAATTCCTCCCCTACAGCCTTACTTGCCACAGCCGCCCATTACCGGGTTCTATCGGCAGGCTCGCCCCTCATCCGCCTTCGGGCGGAGCCTCAGGCACCTTCCCCCAAGGGGGAAGGCGTTGCAAAATCAAACATGGAACAGCTCGGCGATCTCATGCTCCTTGAGCTCGGAGCCGATCACACAGAGCTTGCCGGTGACATCGGGGCCGCAGGTGCGGATCTCGTGCTCGCCGGGAACCATATCGAACTCATACCAGGTGTCGCCGCCGTCCACGATGCCCTTGGCGCGCAGGATCATGCCGTAAGCGCCCTCGTCCAGCGCGTGCAGCGCCTTGTCAAGATCCTCGCGGCTGTACTTGTGGGCCGTCTCCTTGCCCCAGCTGGTGAACACCTCATCGGCATCGTGGTCGTGGTGGTGGCCGCAGCTGCAGACGCCATGCTCATCGTAGTGATGCTCATGATGGTGGTCATCCTCATCATGGTCATGATGGCAGCAATGCTCGTGGTCGTGGTCATCCTCGTCATGGTCGTGATGGCAGCAATGCTCGTGATCGTGGTCATCCTCGTCATGGTCATGATGGCAGCAATGCTCGTGATCGTGGTCATCCTCGTCATGGTCATGGTGGCAGCAATGCTCGTGGTCATGCTCGTCCTCATCATGGTGATGATGGTGGTGGTGATGCTCCTCCTCGCCGGCGTGTGCCTCGTTGGCGGCACGGGCCTCGTCCAGCAGCTCGGCCACAAGGTCGCGCTTGCCGTCCATGACAGAGACGATCTGGGCGCCGGTCAGGGCGGTCCAGTCGGTGGTGACGATGGTGGCGGTGGGGTTCTTCTCGGCCAGCAGGGCAACGGCGGCAGCGACCTTATCCTCACCGGCGTTGCCGGTGCGGCTCAGGATGATACAGGACGCATGGCTGACCTGATCGTCATAGAACTCGCCGAAGTTCTTCATATACATTTTGACCTTGTTGACATCGGCCACGGTGACAAAGCTGTTCAGCAGCACCGGCAGGGTCTCGGCCACGCCCTCGACCGCGCGGGTGACATCGCTCAGCTTGCCGACGCCGGACGGCTCGATGAGGATGCGGTCGGGGTGGTAGGTCTCGACGACCTTTTTCAGCGCCTCGCGGAAATCGCCGACCAGACTGCAGCAGATGCAGCCGGAGTTCAGCTCGTTGACCTGAATGCCGGCCTCACGCATGAAGCCGCCGTCAATGCCGATCTCGCCGAATTCGTTCTCGATCAGGACGATCTTTTCGCCCGCGAAGGCTTCCTTGATGAGCTTTTTGATAAGGGTAGTCTTGCCGGCACCGAGAAAGCCGGAGAAAATGTCGATCTTGGTTTTGTTTTCAGCCATAATTGGGTACCTCTATTCAGATGTTTATGATTTTGGCAATCTAAAAGACTAACTGCTAATACTATTATAACAAACGCGTCAAGGGGTTTTGCGCCTTTTTGCGCCGTAATTTTTGAATTTTTTGCAAAATTTATGGGATTTGGGCAGCACTGTAGGGGCTGGGCAATGCGGAGTTGTGAGCGTGGGGCCACGGTTGAGCGGAGCGAAACCGGGGAGCGAACAATGTTTGCCCCGCGGGGCAAACAACCGCACGAGCGGGCCCAGCTTTGCTGGCTGGCGGCGCTCGTTGTGCGCCGCCAAGCGTCCGGCCCGGGGTGTCCCGCGGGCGGGCGCTAATGGGGCACTGCCTCGGAGGGGTCAAGACCCCTCCCTACGGACTATCGTTCACGGGTGCTTTGTAGGGAGCGGTCTTGACCGCTCCGCCGGGTAGGCAGACGTTAGCGGGTTGGCCCGTAGGGGCGGCATACATGCCGCCCGGGAACCCTGCGCCGCCGCAAACACCCCGGGAGGGATAAATCCCTCCCCTACGCATTGCCCGCAAACAACCGCCTGCACGGCGGGGCGTCGGGGACGCCGCCCCCTACGGAGGCTTGCCCGCAAACGGCTCCGTAGGGGCCGGACATGTCCGACCCGCGGCATACCGGAAACTGCGCGCTTATGGGAAGGCTGAGGGCCGGGCATGCCCGGCCCCTACAACTCTATAAAAATTCCTATTTATTATTTCCCCAAAAAGTGGTATGATATACCTAACCCACATTTATATACAAAAAGGAGCGATCCATTTTGACTACCAATGAAAAAATCGCCGCGCTGCGCGCTGCCGCGAAGGCAGCCGGGGCCGATGGCGTGCTGATTATGACCAGCGACCCCCACTGCAGTGAGTATCTGCCCGGCTATTACAACGCTCTGCCGTGGTTTTCCGGCTTTATCGGGGAGAACTCGACCCTCGTTGTGACTCAAGACCGCAGCGCCCTGTGGTGTGACGGCCGTTTCTATGTGCAGGCCGACCGCCAGCTGGCCGGCAGCGAGATCGAGTGCATGCACGCAGGCTCTGCGGGCGTGCCGACCGTGGCCGAGTATCTGGAGAGCCACTTTGCACAGGGCGAGACGCTGCTGCTGGACGGCAGCTGCGTGCCCGCCACGATCGCCACGGAATACCGTGACGCACTGGCCAAAAAGGGTGCCGCGCTCAAGAGCCTTGATGTAGCTTCCCCCATCTGGGACGCCACGGGTGAGCGCCCTGCCCTGCCCGACACCCCCTGCAACCTGCTGACCCCCGCCCAGACCGGTGCGACCGCCGCCGACCGCATTGCTCTGGTGCGCGCCGCGCTGCAGAAGGCCGGTGCCACCGCGCTGGCCGTGACCGGTCTGGACTGTGTGGGCTGGCTGCTGAACCTGCGCGCCCGCGACCTGCCCTGCACCCCGCTGGCCGTTGCCTACGCGCTGGTCACGATGGATGCCTGCACGCTGTTTATTGCGCCGGGCCGCCTGTCTGACGCCGATGCCGCCACGCTGGCCGAGAGCGGCGTGACGCTGCGCGGCTACAATGAGCTGATCGACGCCGTCCACGCCCTGCCCGCTGAGGAAGTGTTCCTTGTGGACGAAAAGGCAACCAATTTTGCCCTGTACGAGGCCCTGACCGCCCACAAGACGGTGGCCGGCGCAGACCCGATCTTCGCCCTGAAGGGCATCAAGAACGAGACCGAGCTGAAGAACATCCGCGAGTGCCACATCCGTGACGGCGTGGCCGTGGTGCGGTTCCAGATGGATTTGGAAAAGGCACTGGCCGAGGGCAAGACCCTGACCGAGATCGACATCGACACGATGCTGCAGAAGCGCCGCGCCGAGCAGCCCGGCTACTTTGAGGACAGCTTCTCGACCATTGCAGCCTACGGCGCCAACGCCGCCATGATGCACTACCACGCCGAGGGCGAGGTCAACAGCGTCATCGAGCCGCACGGCTTCCTGCTGGTGGACAACGGCGGCCAGTATGACTGCGGTACCACCGACATCACCCGCACCTACCCGGTCGGCCCGCTGACCGACAACGAGCGCCGCTATTACACATGGGTGCTGCAGAGCCACATCGACATGGCCCGCGCCGTTTTTCTGGACTACTGCACCGGCTTTGCGCTGGACACCTTTGCCCGCGGCCCGGTCTGGGCGCACAAGGTCAACTACCGCTGCGGCACCGGCCACGGCGTTGGCTTTATCTCCGGCGTACATGAGGGGCCCCAGAGCCTGCGCCCGAACAACCCCGTCATCTTCAAGCCCGGCATGACCATCACCGATGAGCCGGGCATCTATGAGACTGACGAGGTCGGCATCCGCATCGAGAACGAGCTGGAGTGCGTGGACATGGGCGAGAACCAGTACGGCCACTGGCTGGGCTTTGCCCCGCTGACGCTGGTGCCCATCTCCACCGAGCCGGTCCTTGTGGACGAACTGAGCCGCGACCAGATCAACTGGCTGAACGACTACCATGCCCATGTCTATGAGATGCTCAGCCCCCGCCTGAATGAGGACGAGAAGGTCTGGCTGAAGGAGAAGTGCGCGGCGATTGGCAGATAAACAGCTGACAGGTGTTTATCTTTTATATTCCTGTAGGGGCCGGACATGTCCGGCCCGCAACATAAACCGCAAGCAGGTGCTTGTCGGTAAGCTGCGGGCCGGGCATGCCCGGCCCCTACAGAGCGGCATACTCAATGGCTATTTACTTCTCGCACGCGCCGTCGTTGCCCTACTCTTGCGGTTACCGCATCAAACTTCGCCTTTACAGGCTCGTTTTCTGCGACCGCTGCGCTTCCTCCGTCTCGCTGCATCCGCCGCAGGCGGCGCTCGACTCCGTCGCCCCGCAGCCGTCGCAGTCGCTCTCGAACTGCACGGCGTTCTTGGCCAGCTCGGGGTCAAGGCGCTGTGCAACCTGCATCATCAGGGCGCACTCCATCCGCTTGCGGAACACCTTGCAGCCGTACTCATAGGTGCCATGGATGTCGCCGGTGGCGTGCAGCGCGTTGGCCGCGCAGCCGCCCGCGCAGTACAGCCGCGCCCAGCAATCCTTGCAGTCGGGGCGGGCGTAGACATTGCAGAGCTTGAACTCATCGCGCAGGGCGGTGTTGGTCACGCCGTCCCAGACATTGCCCAGCTTGTAATTCGGGTCGCCCACAAACTGGTGGCAGGGGTAGAGATCGCCCCACGGGGTCACGGCCATATACTCGGTGCCGGAGCCGCAGCCCGAGATGCGCTTGTAGATGCAGGGGCCGTGCTTCAGATCCAGAATGTAATGGTAGAAGGTGATCGGCTTGCCGGCCTTCTGGCGGCGCAGCATGTCGTTGGCCAGCAGCTCATACTGGTCAAACAGCTTGGGCAGATCCTCCTCGGTCAGCGCCTCGGGGGAGTCGGGCGGCGCCACAACAGGCTCCATCGACAGCTCGCTGAAGCCGAGATCGTCTGCCATATGGAACAGGTCCTTGGTAAAATCAACATTGTGATGCGTAAAGGTGCCGCGCATATAGTAGCCCTTGCCGCCGCGCGCCTTGACCAGCTTCTGGAACTTGGGCACGATGCGGTCATAGCTGCCGTTACCGGCCAGATCCACGCGGAAGCGGTCGTTGACCTCCTTGCGGCCGTCGAGCGAAAGCACAACATTATGACATTCCTTGTTGCACCAGTCGATGACCTCGTCCGTGATGCCGATGCCGTTGGTCGTCATCGTAAAGCGGAAGTTCTTGTTATACTTTCCCTCGATGCTGCGCGCATAGGCAACCAGCTGCTTGCAGACCTCGAAGTTCATCAGCGGCTCACCGCCGAAGAAATCGACCTCAAGATTGCGGCGGGTGCCGGAGTTTTCGATCAAAAAGTCCAAGGCGCGCTTACCGGTCTCGAAGCTCATCAGACCGGCCTCGCCGTGGAACTTGCCCTGCGCGGCAAAGCAGTAGCTGCAGTTCAGGTTGCAGGTGTGGGCCACATGCAGGCAGAGCGCCTTGACCACATTGGAACGGTTTTTAAAGTCAAAGGCGTGGTCGGCGTAGGCGTCGGGCGCAAACAGCTGGCCGGCGGCGGTCAGCTCGTCGATATCGTCCAGCACGTCGTTGATGTCGGCGGCGGTCACGTCGGCGCGGCCTGCGTATTTTTTGGCAAGGGCGGCGGCGGCCTGCTCCCGGCTGCTGCCCTGGTCGATCAGGGCGATGGCGTCATAGGCGACATCGTCCACGGCGTGTACGCTGCCGCTGTAGACATCCAGCACAATGTTGTAACCGCTTAATTTGTATTGATGGATCATGGTTTTCTCCGTTTTGTCAGGTTGGATATACGGCAGGCGGCCACGGGCGGATATGGAATCCGCCCCTACGGAACCTTGCGGGGGCACATTCCCTATGCGCCCCACCGCATCATATCATAGAAAATGCCGGGCTGCCATGCGGCACCCCGGCATCAAAGCCAGCAAAAATTACTTGTCGGTCTTCTCGCAAGGCTGGTTGGCAATGCCGCAGCTGGTCTTGCAGGCGCTCTGGCAGGAAGTCTGGCACTCGCCGCAGCCGCCGTTCAGCAGGCTCTTCGCCATATCGCGGGTCTCGAGAGTCTGGATGTGCTTCATAAAACAGTCACCCCTTTATACATTTTAGAATTATTACTATTATACACGGTTTTGGCGGGGGTGTCAAGGGGGCAATCAAGGCAAAGCGGCAAAGTGAAAATATTAGTATTAAATGCGAAAGAGGTTTCAAACCTTTTCCGCATTATTTTTTTACCGAAAGCGAGGTGCAGTAGTGCGCGAATATAGGTATCTCACCAACGATGACCGCCTACTTATTGAAAAGCTATATACGCGCGGCATTGCGCCGTCTGACATAGCATCTGTTGTTGGCGTTTCACTGGCGACCATCTACAGAGAACTGCCGCGCGGATATACCGACGAACGGTTCCCCGGCGGGCGTAAAGTCTACAGCGCCGCCAAGGCACAGCAGACTGTCGATCAGAACATCAAGCGCCGTGGCCGTTCCCCGGCGGATGCAAAGAAAGGAACAGAATGAATAAAGATTTCGAAATTGCCGTCACGCTGAACACTGACGAAGCCAACGAAAAAATAGATGCCCTTACCGCCAAGGCGCAGGCCCTTGCCGATTTGTTCCCCATCATAGCCGAACAGGCAGACCGCGCCGCAAAGATTATGCCGCCGTCCACAGTCGTTGATGCCGTCTACGCTATGCGCCACGGATGCCCACCGACTACAAACTTCATGCGCAGTATTTCGGAAATGCTGCGTATCAGTTTGCCGGGATTTGAAAAGATGGAATGGTGCATCCTGCCCGGAAGTGATAACGCGGCGGGTGATGGAAGTTGGATAGTGCTGCACTTCAAAAACGGCTTTTCGTCAATCCGCAAGCACGTTTCTGGATGCAGCCGCATCGAAATTCTTTTGCAGGCTGTCGAAAGCGCAAATGCCATGCGGTACAGCGAAGATTATAAGGATTTGGAAATGTGTCATCAATAACAACACTATGCGCGTTTGGCGGTATCGGCGCAGAACTGACCGCTACCAGCAGTCGAACGCATCTTGCAGAAAGGGGTGCGAACGACTGAACGGGCACTGCGCGGGCCGCTGATCTGCCGCGCAGAGGTGCCGGACACCTAAGTGGGATTTTCCCACATCCCCCGGCGGGCAAACCTGTTCGCGCCTGCCGGGTACATGTGCGGGTGCTGGCGCAGATTTCACAGCATCGGTCAGTTCGATTCTGACAGCCCGCCGCCCCTTTTTCTCTCCATACTTTTCCTTAGCTGACAGCCGGGAAAGACCGGCATTATATGAACTGCCAAACGCCGCATGAAGCAAAGGCAGGAAGAAAAACCAAACAGGAGAATTGAAAGATGGACACTACCACCAAAACCCCGAAAGCCTGCATCGGCGATATGTTCCCCAGCGTGTTTCCCGGAATGCCGATGTTCGCCTATGTTCCCAACCCATACGACTGCGGACGGCCCGCCAAGGTATACCCCGGCGACAATACCTATTACTGCACAAAAAACAGCACCGCTCAGCGCGGTAGATGCAGAGGATGCCGTATTATTAGAACTTCGTCGCACGGTATGCCGCACCATGAATCAGTGTTACGGCACGGCCACGCCCGCGCAGGCCGCTGCTGTTGAAGCTGGCATCAAGTACGGATGGAGTGACCGCCGCGCGAATCCTGCGCTGTATGACGCTGACGGCGCGTTTTGCGGGTAAAATCCACCCACGGAGGTATTACGAATGGGCAGACCGCCGAAGCGGAATCTGAACTATTCGACGTGGGATGTGGACGTTCTCGAAAACGACACCTCTATTGACAACTTGATTGATGCACAAGGCCCGGCGGGCTTTTTATGTCTACTTTGCCCTGTGCCAAAAAGCCTACGCCACCGATGGTTATTTCTACCGCTGGGGATATGACAACGCCGCATCGACAGCGCGCAAGCTGGGCGGCGGGTTGAAGTCAACCCAAGTTCGGGCAATCGTTGATCTGTGCGTGTCTTTAGGACTTTTCGACAAAGCCTTATTTACAACGGACGGAATATTAACTTCTCGGGCGATACAAAGCCGCTATCTGGACGGCATCGCACGGCGTACAGGCGAAATACCGATTATTGTTGAATACTGGCTTTTAGAGGTTACACCCCGCGCCGGTTTAGTTTTCGTACACAAAAACGGAGAAACCGCATACAAAAACCCAGATAACGAACAACAGAAACCGAGTTTCTGCACAGAAGATTATATTAGACAAAATGAAATAAACCCCCAACATAATCTTCCCCAGAAATCGGCTGTTGAAAAGTCTGTTGAAAACAGGCGGGGAAAGCTGCACCCGCATTATGGCCTTGCTGCAAGCATTTACTGGTATCAATATGCAGGGCAATAAGCAGACAAGAAAACAGGTGTACAGCTTGTTTGATCGTGGCTACACAGAAAGGGACGTGAAAGCCGTCATCGGTATGGCCGCAGACAATGATGCACCGTTCCCGCCGCCTGCACAGCTTTTCGGACCTATGTTCGACCAACTGATTACAACCCCGGCAGACAGCGCCCCGCGTGATCACTACGCCGCGCTGCCGCTTGCCACAAAAGAAAGGACGTGCATTCAATGGCGGATATTAAATACACCATGCCGCAGCCTACCGAAGATAAGGACGTGCGTTCAATGGCGGATATTAAATATACCATGCCGCCGCCCACCGAGGACACAGAGCAAATGTGTCTGTTCCGCTGGGCCGATGCCCAAAGCGGCAAATATCCCGAACTTTCCCTTATGTACCATATCCCCAACGGCGGCAAGCGTGGGAAAGCCGAAGCGGGCCGTTTCCGCGCAATGGGTGTGAAATCCGGTGTGCCGGACATCTTCCTGCCGTTTGCCGTTCAAACGTTCAACTTCGTCGGCTCTGGGAAGTTTGACGTTATCAGAATCAAGTACCACGGCTTGTACATCGAATTGAAGCGCCTGCGCGGTGGTACGGTATCGGCCACACAGAAACAGTGGATTTCCGCCTTGCGCAATGCCGGTTATGCCGTGGAAGTCTGCAAGGGCTGGGAAGCTGCCGCCGCAGTCATCACGGATTACTTGGAGGGGCGGTATAAACCGCAATACCAGCCATGAAAACAGTACAGCAGATCATGCAGGAAACCGGCGCAAAAGCCAACATTCGCAATTTCCGCTATATGCAGGAAAACTACACCTACAAGCAGAAAGTCAGACACGCGGAAAACGTCGCCCGCAGTTATCAGGACAAATGCAGCGAAATGGGCCTGAACTGTCACGTATCAGTTGGTGGTTTGGATTCCATCACCCTGCATTACTTCCTTGAAACGTGCGGCGTACATGTTCCCTGTGTCAGTTGTTCTTCCCTAGAACAGAAAGGCGTGCAAGCTGTACACAAGCAGATTGCCGCCGAAATGGAAAACACCTACTCGGCGCGGGAATGGCTGGGCGCGCACATGGCCCTGCCACAGGATGAGATCGACACCATCACAGACCCGGATACCAGAGCGCAGGAACAGGCCCCTGCACGATGCCTGCCCGCCCGTACCCCGCATGTATTTCTTGAAACCTCTGGAAACCGAAAATCAAAGTCATTGAAGAATTGGGCTGGCCCGTGCTTAGCAAAGAGATTGCGGGCAAGATCAGTCTGTTACAAAATCCGACACCAAAAACGCCACTGTTCGCCATGCAATCATTACGGGCGAAACAGGCGAATATGGTGGATTCCAGAAAAACAGCCGAATGAAACTAAGCCAAAGATGGCTTGAAAAGTTCGGCGGTGCAGATGCAGAGGGCGCGGCCCTGGGATATGAAGCTGCCCCGTTCAAGGTGTCCGAACGCTGCTGCTATTATCTCAAAGAAAAGCCTTGCGACGATTGGGCCAAGGAGCACAACAGCGTTCCGTATCTTGGCTTGATGGCATCCGAGGGTGGACGCAGAGAAAAAAGCCTTATGATGCACGGGTGCAATTACTACGGTAAAAGCACCATCCGAAGCGCACCGTTCGCCATATTCAGCAGGCAAGACATTTTGCAACTGGCCCTTGATTTGAATGTTCCCATCCCGGCGGAATATTGGCGAGATTGTCCGAGACAAAGACGGAACCCTGCGCACCACCCTTGCGCAGCGCACAGGCTGTACGATGTGCGGTTTCGGCATCCAGCTGGAACAGCGCCCAAAACCGGTTTGATCGCCTGCGCAGCGCAAACCCCAAAGAATGGGAATTCTGGATGCGCCATGTTTGTCGTGACGAAAATGGTGACTGGTATGGATGGGGCCGCGTACTCGACTACATCGGCGTGGAATGGGAAAACGAACCCGGCCAGCTACCCGGTCAAATGTCTATTGAGGATTACCAAACGTGAACAACAGCAAGAAACGCCACTGCGGCAGTGCGTACCGCCGCTTTGAAACCATGATGAACTATTACGCCAAACCCGGAAAAGACCGTACCAAAGCTAAACAGCACCCAAAGAAGAAAAGGAGCAAGAAAAAGTGAAAACCATCGTCATTTTGAATTTAAAGGGCGGTGTCGGCAAGACCACCACCGCAACAAAAACCTTGCCTACGAACTTTCCAACATCGGCGAGACACTGCTGATTGATGCCGACAAGCAGGGCAACAGCACCGAGTTTTACAACATCCACAATTTTGCCCACGGTCTGGGCGATGTGCTGACGACCAAGACTGCCGCTGATGCCTGCGCCCTTCACGCTGCACTTCCGGCCCTGCACGCCAGCGGGAAGCCGTATCCGCATCTTCGTATTCTGCCCAGCGACTACCGCCTTATGAAGTCGAACATTTCCCTGTTGCTGGACACGTCCAGCGGGCGCGATAAGCGTCTGCGCCGCTACCTTGCGGAAAATGAAGGTGTGCTTGAATTCGTTGTTGTGGACTGCGCCCCGGACATCGACATGGCAAGCATCAACGCCCTTATGGCAGCAGACCTTGCCATCGTGCCGATCACGCTGGACAAGAACGCCCGCAAGGGTCTTGCCGAGGTATGGGAGCAAATCGAAGCGGCCCAGCAGGAAAATCCAAAGCTGAAAGCCTACGCCCTTATTACCCGCTTTCGCCCCGATCAAAAAGAGAAAATCGCCGATGTGACCGACCTTAACTTACTTGGCACGGTTATCCGCGAAAGCACACAGAAAGTCGAAAACGGAAACGACGCGGGCAAGCCGCTGTCGCTGTACAGTCGTTGGAGCAATGCCGCCCGCGATTTCCGCGTGCTGGCGGATGAAGTGTTGGAGGTGCTGGGCTGTGAACAGTTGTTGCCGCTCTGACCTGCCCGCCGCCCTCTTTACGGTGCTTGCCAAGGATGGCCACGTTATGATGCAAAACCAATGATCCCGCCTGCATCCCATCCCCCGAAGATCAGAAAGCCATGAAAGCCGCAGGCTACAAAATCAAGGATAAACGGACATGAATGCACCCTGTTACCGATGCGCCCGGCGGGCCATCAACTGCCACACCGCCTGCACGGACTATGCCGAATACCGAAAAGTATGTAACCAGATACAGACAGCCCGCGAAGCTGAACGGCGCATTGATGCCGCTGATTCCGAACGCGGCGACAAAATCCGCAAGGATGTTCGCAAAAACGGCCTGTACAACCAGAGGAAAGGACGGAAACGATGATTGATATTAACATTGCCGCCGATGGCACAATTACGCTGTACGAATGCGACCCCGCCAAGAACACGGCCTGTAAACATGAATGGTGCGCCGCCAACCACCCGAATGAACCGAATCTGCAATGCCACCGCACCACGAACCCCGATTTTGCACTGAAAGGAACCCGCCCCGTGCAAGTTGATACCAGAACCGGAAAGGAAGTAATTTTGTGAAAAGCAAGCAAGCGCCCATCCGGCGCACCCAGACATCCGACCCCGCCAAGATGCGGCAGGACATCATCCGACAGTTTGAAACCCTGCCCGATGATACACGGGATATTATCGCACAGTTCTACATTATGGCCTTATCCGAAATGTTGCCGAAATGGCAGAAAACAGGTAATAAAGCCCGCAAAACTGCCGAAAAGAAGAAATAAATCGCTGTTTTGGTGTTCCATTGGGAACACCCGGAGGAAACCAACATGAATCTGATTCAAGATGTTTTGAGCGCCGCCAGCACCCAGCCGGAACAAGATCACTTTGCGCGCATCAAACTGGCCGACATCCTGCCAGACCCCGAAAATTTCTACGAAACAGACGGCATTGAAGAACTGGCCGCTGCCATTGATGCTTTCGGGCTGGAACAGCCCTTAGTTGTCCGCCCGGCGGATGAACCGGGCAAATACCGTCTGACCGGCGGACACCGCCGCCGTCTGGCCCTGCTGACCCTCTACGCCAAAGACCCGGAACGCTGGGCCGAAGTTGACGTGAAGATTACATCCAGCATGGGCGCGCTGGCCGACCAAGCACGGCTTATCCTTATGAATCGCACCACCCGCAAAGAAACCGAATATGAAAACATGATGGAAACCGTCAAGACCGCCGAAATCGCAAAAGAGTTCAAGGCCAACGGCGGCAAGGTAGAGGGCAAGACCCGCACTGCCGTTGCGGCGGCACTTGGCATTTCTTCGGCGCAGGCGGGCAAGTATCAGGCCATCTACAAGCACCTGTGCCCCACATTGATGCAGCGCTACAAAGCTGGCACCATCGGCACGCAGGTTGCCTATGAACTTAGCAGCCTGCCAAACCGTCAGCAGGAAGAAATCGCCGCAACCTATCCTGTGCCTACAATGGAAGCAGTGCGCAAGAAGAAAGAATCTGTTCCCGAAACTTTTCCCGACTGGGCGCTGCCTATGGCAAAGGAATTTGTAAATCGAAAATGGGTACGCAAGCTGGAATATTTCAGTGCCGCTATGCTGCAAGCCCTCGCCAAAGACCCGACAGGCGGAACGAACCTCTGCGGCGGTATCACGGATACCAGCGCAAAGGGCATCCGCTTCTACTTGGACGGTCAGCACGTACAGTATACATGGGCGCAGTTCGTAAAAGCTTGTGCGGGTGCAGGCATCACCCCCGAACCGATGCCGAAGAAAGCAACCGCAGAGCCGAAAAAGACGCCCGCGCCCCGTTCGGAAAAGTACGGAACGTTCGTCCGTACAAACTGCCCAGGCACGACAGACGGAAAGTGCGACAATGTGAACGGCATCATGTCGCATGTCAAAAATGGCGAAATAAAACGCTGTGCCGGGTGCTGCCTGTGGTGCATCGACAGGGCAGATTGCCCCACGGCCTGCACGCACTGCACCCCCAAGCAGACCCCCGACACCGAAACCCAAACACCAGCGCCCCCGGCGGATGCCGCGTCCGAATCTTCGGAGATCACCCCCGCGCCCATCGTGCAGGAAGAATCGCCCGCCGCAGACTGCGCGGAACCTACCGCCAGCGATGACGTGATTGACGCGGCCCGCGATCTTAGCAACTACTGTGAAGCCCACGGCAGCGGTGAGTGTTGCAAAGGATGCTATTTCTTCGACGAACGGCGCGAAGGATGCAAAATTGGTCTGCCGTTCACATGGGAGGTTTGACAATGAAAGAAGTTGTTTTCGTAGTTTTGGCGATTGCGGTTGCTGCTCTGGTCGTCGTTGAAGTCTTTCTTGGCCTTGCTGGCTTTGAAGGTAACAGAGGTTTCATTTGCAAGAAGCTTTTTTCGCGCAAAAAGCTGAAAAAAACCTCTCAATGCAAAAACCATACTGCGCACCCCTGCCGCCAGAGAAACCGAAGGATGGCAATCTGCCACATGATATACAGTGCGAGGTATGCGGCTTTAAATTCATCCCGTATAATAGCAGCCGCTACATTGCAGTTGGAAAGCACAACTACGGCAGATTTCATTACTACAATGAAGGAACCATAATCAGCGACACAGCCATTGTTGACGGCCTGCATGATGCCTTCGATTGCCCTATGTGCGGCTGTCAGATCGTGGTGCATCCGTATTTGCCGGTATACGAGGATTCGCAAAAGAAAGCAGTTGCACAGGAATTGTGAACGGACACAGAGGTAAGAGCACCACGATGCTTTAATGCCATACTGCTACTTGCGCATTTTTTCGCAAAAAAGCAGTGTGAAAACCTCTTGATAGAAACAGAACTGCGCCGCATTGTACGCGGCTGAATTATTGGAAGGAAGAATGAAATTATGACCCGAAAGAAAGCTATCAAAACCATTATGTCCGTCACCGGTCACGGCGACAAGCGCGCGGCAAGCGATACGTTTGATATGGTAAAAAATGTATTGTCGGAAATCCAAGCAACGCCGATGTTTGTTTCCGCGCATTGGCTCTGATTTACAACAGAGCCAGCGCTGACCCGGAACCATGTTTTTACACATTCAGAACCATTGCGCGGGCGTGGCTGTTTGCAAAATTGCTGCGTGACCGTTACGGCACCGGCATAGGCGGTACGCTGATTGGCGATGCGGAGGCGTAAACCCATGATGCACAAGGAAGAAGAAAAAAGCCGCATGGTGTGCCCGTTCCGTGTTCACGGCGTAACCACGCCATCTGCCACAATTCCAGATGCAATATTCAGGAATGAATATTTTATGCCGTGCCTGCATGATGACTGCCCCGCCTATCGGTGTGAAAAAATATACCCGAAACACCCCGGCGGGCAAGGAAAATATCATCGTCGAACATTGCGCACGACTGGAGGAATGAAAAATGCGAATGATAGATGCCAATAGCCTTGAAAGCAAACTGCCCGCCCACAGCAACGACAGCGACCACGTTATGACCCGCAATTTCGCCGTTGAAAGTTTCCGGGCGCTTATCAAAGCAGAACCCACCGTGACCCCGTCGCCTGTCTACGCAAAGGGCATCTTATTAGATCGGGCAGTTCGGTACGACCTGCAAAATGCGTTCCCGAAAGCGCTTTTAAATTTGCGTCTGGAGCTGATCGCTTACCCGGCCCGTAACACCACCGTGCCGCTGTACGGTGCGGACACGATAGAAGAACTTAACGCAAGAATTATTGAATGGTGCAGCCGCGAAGCCTGTAAGTCCTACAGTCCGGCAAGTGTGAAATACCATCTGAACGGCATAAACCAGTTCTGCCACACAGACTTTACCCGTGACGGCATGGAATATATCTATACTAATCTGGGCAACGGTATCAACCACGATCTGTGCCTGCGCTTTGTCGGTGAAATGGACTTTAATCTGAACAAGTTGAAACACGAGATTGAGAAAATGGAGAAGCCGACATGAACAGCGCCGTCTTTTACTCCAGCAAAACCGATATGTGGGCAACGCCGCAGGATTTCTTCGATGCCCTTGACGCCGAATTCCATTTCACGCTGGATGCCTGCGCAGTCAAGGAAAATGCAAAATGCGCGGCCTATTACACCCCAGAGCAAAACGGCCTTGACCAGCCTTGGACAGGCCGAGTGTGGTGCAATCCACCATACGGGCGGAACGTTGGCCAGTGGGTCAAAAAGGCTCACGACACTGCTTCGGGGGGGGGATTTGTCGTTATGCTACTGCCTGCCCGCACTGATACACGCTGGTTTCACGATTACATCTATGGAAAAACGGAAGTCAGGTTTATCAAAGGTCGCTTGAAATTTGGCAGTTGTCAAAACGCGGCCCCGTTTCCAAGCATGGTTGTAATTTTCGGAGGTGAACACAAAAATGAGTAGAACCCCATCTGAACCCCTGCGCTGTGAAACCTGCCTGTATTGGGAAGATTTCAACGGCGTATGCTTTTGCGGCGCAAGCCCCTATTGTGCCGACTTCACGGACGGCGATGATGGCTGCTGTTACTGGCAGCAGAAAGAGCCTGTCACACAATCCCCGGCGGATACGGAGGGCACAGAATGAAAGCATGGAACGTACATCAAAAATACGGCGATGCCACCGCTATCGTATTTGCGGAAACAGCGGGAAAAGCCAAAACGACAGCACTTGCAACAGAAAATTTCTGGGGCAGTGACTTTCTGGATGTTGAAGTACACCGTCAGCCCGGCGCTGACCAATTCTACACACCCGGAAAAACCGAAATGGACTGGTGCGACCCGCAGGACAGAATAAACATGGTTAAATATCTTGGCTTTACTTGTCTTGAACATGTCGAAGATTGCCATTTTTGCCCAGCAAAAGAATTTTGCGAAGATAGAAGGGATGTGTAGCCGTGTCAATCAGCAAAAAAGACCCGCGTTGCGGTGTACAAAAGAAATTTGACGGTCATTGCGCTTACTGTGGCCGCCACATTGCCTACAATGATATGCAGGTAGACCACTTCAAGCCACAGAGGGCGTGAAACCCAGAGGATTCCGGCACGGACGACATTGAAAACCTTATGCCGTCTTGCCGTATGTGCAATCACTACAAGCGTGCCCACGACCTTGAAACATTCAGACAGTACATTGCAGAGATCCCGCGAAAGCTGCAAGAGAACTACATCTACAAGGTCGGCATTGTTTACGGCAATGTGCTGGAAAGTCCGAAAGCGATCAAGTTCTATTTTGAGAAAGCGAGGGATAACCATGCGGCTGATTGACGCAGAGGATGCAATGCACGACGAAATTCCAGATGATGAAGATTATGACGAGTGCGAGGAGCGTGAACCATGAACCGCTACACCCTGCCGCCCGGTATCGTCAAGGTCTGCGCAGGGCTGGTACAGGGGCCAAAACGGAACCGTATCTTTTCAGCCCTGTGTACTGCGGAACAGATGATCTTCGACAAATACCCGGCGGGCCAGCAGGACGAAGCGCACCGTCTGGCTGCTGCCATCAAGGTGAACGTCAAGCACCCGCGCAGACCCAGCGTCGCAACTCTGCTGCGGCAGTTCGACTTGAATATCAGCGAAAAGACTTTCCGCCGCTACAAGCGCGAATACTGCTACACACTAGCCCTTGAAGCTGGCCTTATTCCAGATGCAAGCCCTAAGCACTAAAGTTTACAGTTTGTTCATAATGTTGGCCAGATAAGCGATTTCAAGTGTGCTATAGTGGAATTGTCAGTCGGGAACACTGACGGCCTTTCTTCCTCCTATTCTATGGCGACACCCGGCCCGGCGGGCAATCCGGGATTATATGGTGTTGTGCAAGGTATGGCGCACAGCGCGGCGGTTCGATTCCGCTACACATCACACAGCAGTAACTATTCTATACTACACAATCCCCGGCGGATTGCTTCGTACTCTACTGGAACACCAACGGTGGACTATGGCACAGGCATTTGCGGAAGCGTTTTACAAATCAAAAAAGTGGCGCAAGTGCCGCGCGGCGTTCGTCGCTTCCCGCGTCAACATTGACGGCGGCTTGTGTCAGATATGCAGAGATGCGCCCGGCTACATCGTCCATCACAAAGTATGGCTGACGCCGGAGAACATCACAGACCCGGACATTGCTTTGAATCCGGCGAACTTCCTGTATGTCTGCCACGATTGCCACAACAAAATTGAAAATGACGGTGGAAATCTTTACTACTTTGACGAAAACGGCCAGCCGCAGCCAGCGGACAAGGCCAACGCCAGCGGCACTACTCCCCCCTAGGCAGGCCCTAGCCCGGTTTGCCATAGAACCGAGGGAGTGAGCCACAAAAGAACACACAGGTTATTTTCACATGACCGGGGGGTCTTGACAGATGAAACAGATTTGTTCCTGTTTTGCAGGAATCCGGGCGGAGATGAACGGACGTTGCCAGACGATGTAATTGAAGCTGTGCGCGCCATACTGGAACATGGCAACACAGCCGAGATCAAGCGCCGAAAGAACGGTGAAATCATCGTTTTGGAAGTGCGGCGAAAAAGTGAAAAAAGCGCGGTGCAGTAAATGGTCTGCACTAAGGGCCGAGTGGGGCCGTAAACTGTCGATGGATGTCGGCGGTTTGCGGCCCTATATTTTTTTTGTAAGGGAGGGCGTACAATGGCGCGGAAGAAGAACCAGCCGATTCGGATTCTGACCGAGAAGGAATTGAAATCAACGATTGAAGCCGTGCCGGAAGAACGCCGCGCACTTGCAAGCAATGTCGTGTCTGAACTGATCTGGATGTCCGGGATGCTGGGCACCTTGAAGAATAAGGCCGACGAAATCGGCCCACTGGATTTCTTCGTGCAGGGTGAACAATCCATGCTGCGCGAAAATCCTGCACTGAAAAGCTACAATACCACCATCAAGAATTATGCGACACTGCTTTCCAAGCTGACCGACTTGCTGCCCAAGGCTACCGCACCGCCGCCCACCACTGACGCGGGCGATCAGTTTGACAGTTTCGTTGCGGGACGTGATGCGGATTGATTCGCTATCCACTGACCTACAACCCGATACTTGAATACAACGCTGCCATTGAAAACGGGCAGGTTACTGTCAGCAAAAAGGTTGCCACTGTCTACCGTAAACTTGCACAGGATGTCGTCAACGGCTGCGGCGATTATGTTTACAGGGCCAAGCGCGCCAACCATGCAATAGAGTTCATCGAAAACTACTGCCGCCATAGCAAAGGCAAAGCGGGTGGCAAGCCGTTCATCCTTGAACTGTGGCAAAAAGCGCTTGTCGCCGCCATGTTCGGCTTCGTCCATGTTATTGACGGAACGCGAAAGTATCGGGAAGTCCTGCTTGTTGTTGCCCGTAAAAACGGCAAGTCAACATTGTCTGCGGCCATCGGCCTGTATTTGATGGTTGCAGACGGTGAACCCGGCGCGGAAATCTACGCCGTCGCCACCAAAAAAGATCAGGCAAAGATCATCTGGCAGGAAGCCCGCCGCATGGTTTGCAAGTCGCCTGTGCTGCACTGGACGCGCAAAACACCGAACGGAAAAATCAAGCCGCTTGTCGCTGAAATGGTTTCCGACTTCAACGACAGTGTATACAAGCCACTGGGCCACGACAGCGACACGCAGGACGGCTTGAATGTTCACGGCGGTCTGCTGGACGAAATTCACGCATGGGCACCGCCTATGCGCGCCCTGTATGACGTTATTGTTGACGGCGTGACCGCCCGTGAACAGCCGATGATCTTTGAAACCACGACGGCAGGCACGGTGCGCGAAGGTCTGTACGATGATCTGTATCAAGAAGCAGAAAATGTCATAAACGGTTTCTATGATGACAACGGCTATAAAAACGAACACTTCCTGCCCGTCATCTACGAACTGGACAGCCGCAAGGAATGGACAGACGAAAGCTGCTGGGCCAAGGCGAACCCCGGCTTAGGTACGATCAAGTCTGTGGAGCAGTTGCGGGCCAAGGTGCAGAAAGCCATTGCAAACCCGAAACTTGTGAAGAACCTGCTTTGCAAGGATTTCAACATTCCCGAAACCATCGGCGAAGCATGGCTGACTTTTGAGCAGTTGAACAACACCGCCACATTCGACGTGCGCCAGCTTCGGCCACGGTATGGCATCGGCGGCGCGGACTTTTCCAGCACTACCGACCTTACCGCTGCCGTCGTCATATTCATGGTTCCGGGCGACCCGCACATCTATGTCCTGTGTATGTTCTGGTTGCCCGAAGAACTGCTTGAACGCCGCGTGCGGGAAGATCGTATTCCTTACGACCTGTGGAAAGAACAAGGCTATCTGCGTACCTGTGAGGGCAACAAAGTCCGGCAGAAAGATGTCACGGAATGGTTCCTTGAAGTACAGAACGAACTTGACTGCTATATCTATTGTGGCGGTTATGACGCATGGTCTGCAAGCTACTGGGTAGACGAAATGCAGGACACCTTCGGCAAGGGCGTGTTTCGTACCCGTGCAGCAGACCATGAAAACGCTGTCGCTACCCATGAAGCAGTTAGGTGCTGATTTTGATAGCAAACTTATCATTTACAACAATAACCCTGTCTTGAAATGGTGCCTTGCCAACACGGGCATTGTGGAAGATAAAAACGGCAACATCAAGCCGAACAAAACCAGCAAGGCGCGCAAGCGCATTGACGGTCTGGCCGCTCTGCTGGACGCTTTCGTAGTATTCCAAGACAGACAGGATGATTACAAAACTATGATTTGATCGGAGGATGCCCACATGGGAATTTTTCAACGGTTGCGCGCGGCTGTTGCCCGCAGTCCCACCGTAGCACAAGTCAAGATGGTAACGGAGACAGGCAACGGTCTGTATGTCTACGACGGGAACCTGTACAAAAGCGACATCGTGCGCGCCTGCATCCGCCCGAAAATCAAGGCCGTGGGCAAGGCCACACCGCGCCACATCCGAACGACCATCGGCCCGGACGGCAAAACCAACACGCAGACGAACCCAGACCCCTACATTCGCCTGCTGCTGGAAGAACCGAACCAGTACATGACGTGGCAGATGTACGCGGAGAAAATGGAAACGCAGTTGATCTTGAACAACAATGCGTTTGCGCTTATCCAGCGCGATGACAACGGTTTCCCCGTTGCACTGTTTCCCATCGTCGCCAGCAGTGTGCAGGCCCTCTATAACAAAGCGGGCGAACTGCTGCTGCAATTCTGGTTGCCGAACGGCAGCACATGGACATTTGCCTATACCGACGTTATCCATCTGCGCAACGATTACAACGAAAATGACGTGTTCGGCACGCCGCCCGGCCCTGCGCTTCAAAGCGTCATGGAAGAAGTCATCGGCACGACTGACCGCAGCATCATCAACGCTGTTCGCAACGGCGCGGTCATCCGATGGCTGCTGAAATTCACATCCAGCGGTATGCGCCCGGAGGACATCAAGAAGCAGACAAAGGACTTTGCCGATGCTTTCCTTGATAACAACAACAGCACGGGCGTTGCAGGTACGGACGTAAAGGCCGATGCCGTGCAGTTGGAACCGCACGACTATGTGCCAAACGCCCTGCAAAGTCAGAACAACATCACGCGGCTGTACAGCTTCTTCAACACAAACGAAAAAATCGTGAAATCCTCTTTTTCGGAAAATGAGTGGATAAGCTACTACGAAGCCCAAGTTGAACCCGATCTGCTGCAAATCGCTGCCGAGCACACACGCAAACTGTGGAACCGGCGGCAGCGCGCATTCGGGAACAAGCTGTATCTGGAAAGTTCAAATCTGCAATACGCCAGCATGAGCACGAAACTTTCCCTTGAATCTATGGTTGACCGTGGCGCTATGCTGCCAAACGAGTGGCGCGCTGTCTTTGGCCTTGCCCCTGTGGCAGGCGGTGACGAACCCATCCGCCGTCTTGACACCGCGCCCGTAAAACAAACGAAGTCGGGAGGTGAAACCGAATGAGAGTAAACGTAAAAGGCGTGATTATCCCGCAGGATTATAAGCGCGTCTACGACTGGTTTGACATGGAATCCACCACGCCGAAAGACGTTGCGGATGCCCTTGCCGCCGCAAACGGACAGCCCATTGAAGTGTACATCAATTCCGGCGGCGGTTATGTTCATGTCGGGACGGACATTTACACAGCCTTGTGCGAGTATCCCGGCGAGGTCAATATCAAGATCATCTACGCCGCCAGCGCCGCCAGCGTCATTGCAATGGCTGGGCACAGCATGATTTCCCCGTGGGTCAGATGATGATTCATAATGTGTACAGCAGTGCCGACGGCGACTACCGCGCACTGCACCGCGCAGGAGATCGACTTGACATTGCCTGTGATGCCCTTGCCAACGCCTATATGCGCAAGACCGGGAAAACCCGCGATGAAATCCGCGCCATGATGGACGCGGAAACATGGGTTGACGCCCGCCGCGCCGTGGAACTTGGCCTTGTGGATGAAGTCATGGGCGGCGACCTTGTCGCCGCCGATGTGCCGGGACTGTTGCCCGAAAGCGTCGTGCAAAAGACGCTTGCCATGTTCCGCGATCAGAACGCTGCTGCTTTGGCGCAGGCCAAAACCGATTATGAAAATCTTATCAAAAAAGGAGCTGTCTAACATGATGACGAAAGAACAGTACAATGCCCAGCGCACCAAACTGCTGAACGATATGCGCGCCGCCATCGACGCGGGCGACATCGAGACTTCCAACCACTGCCGCGATGAGATCAACCAGCTTGACGCGGATTATGAAGCTGCCGCGCAGGCCCGCGCGAATCTGGCCGCGCTGGAAAACAGCAACCGCAGTTACAACCTGCCCGATGTGACCCCCCGCCCAGACTTCACCAACGCTGCCCCGCAGATGGTCACGATCAACAACTTCGGCGGGCAGACTGCCCACACCGACCCCAGCGAGACGAACGAGTACCGCACGGCGTTTATGAACTTCGTCTGCCGCGGCACCGAGATTCCCGCCGATCTGCGCGCCAGCGTGGCCCCGATGCTGAATGTGGCCGCTACCACGACCACCACCGACGCGAGCGCGGTCATTCCCACCACGATCACCCGCGAGATCATCCGCGAGATGAAGTCTTACGGCAGCCTGTACGCCAAAATCCGCAAGCTGAATGTGCAGGGCGGTGTCGAGTTCCCGATTCTGACCTTGAAGCCTACCGCCAACTGGATTGGCGAGAGCAAGTCCAGCGACGATCAGAAGCTGACCGCCAACACGAAGGTTTCCTTCAGCTACTACGGTCTGGAATGCAAAATCGCACAGACCCTGCTTGCGTCCATCGTCACCTTCGATGAGTTCCAGCAGATGTTTGTGCCGCTGGCTGTGGAAGCTATCGTTGCCGCAAAGGAAAAGGCCATCATTTCCGGTACCGGCAGCGGGCAGTTCCGTGGCATCACCAAGGACAGCCGCGTGCCCACCAAGAATGTTGTCGTTCTTTCCCCTGATGAGATCGGCGACTATTCCGCATGGCACAAGAAAGTCATCGCCAAGATTCCCAAGGCGTACCGCAAGGGTGAGTTTGTCATGGCGCAGGGCACGTTTGACGGCTACATTGACGGCATGGTCGATAAGAACGGACAGCCTATTGGCCGCGTGAACTACGGCATCGACGGCGGAGAGACGTACCGCTTCTGCGGCAAGCCTGTGGAGACTGTCGAGGATGACATCATCGCCAACTTCGATGCCGCCGCCAAGGATGATGTCATTGCCGTGTACTTCAACCCCAGCGACTACGCCGAGAACAGCAACGGTCAGTTTGCCGCCGTCAAGTGGATGGATCACGACGATAACACCGTCAAGACTAAGGTGCTGCACATCTGCGATGGCAAGCTGCTTGACCCGAACGGCGTCATCATCATCAAGAAGGGCGAAACCGCAAAGGTCGTCGGCTCTTAACCTGCGAGGTGTAAAACGTGCTTGACTTTGCAAAAAAGTGTCTGCGCATCCGCAGAGACAACACCGCGTTTGATGATGAAGTTGCAGATTTGATTGCTGCCTGCAAAGCTGATCTGCGCAAACATGGTGTCGTGAAGATCAGCGAAAGTGACCCGCTTATCAAACAGGCCGTCAAGCTGTATTGCAAGGGCAATTTCGGGTACGGTGGCGATGATGCCGAACGGTTTCAGAAAAGCTATGAAAGCCTTGCAAACAGTTTGAGCCTGTGCGGGGACTATTTGGAGGATTGACCCGTGTATTTCAGTGATGAAATTATTCTGATTACAACGGACGATTCCGGCACCGATGAAATCGGCAGGCAGACCGAAACCGAGACGGGCCGCGTGACGGTGTACGGCGACATTAAGAGCGTGAGCCGGGAAGAATCCTTTACCGCGGGTTCCCACGGGTACAGCAATGTACAGAAATTCGTGCTGCACCCGTGGGATTACAGCGGCGAGAAATACGCCATGGTGGACGGCAAAAGAAAGCTGATTTACCGCACCTATCAGGCTGACCCTGACACGCTGGAACTGTATGCAGCAACCAAAAGGGGCATCTCATGAGCGGCACGATTAAGGTCAAACCGGAGCAACTGGCGGCGGCTATCCGAAAGGAACTTGAATCTTATTCCAAGGCATCCACCGAGGAAACGAAAAAATTGATTCGTGAAACGGCGAAAGTCTGCAAGGAAGAAATTCAAAACGCATCACCCGTCAGAACTGGCAAATATCGCAAGGGCTGGTCTATAAAACCCCTGTGGGAAGATAACGATAGCCTGCGCGAAATTGTCCGCAATCGTTCTGCGTGGCAGCTTACCCACCTTTTGGAAAACGGTCACGCAAAGAAAAACGGCGGGCGCGTGCAGTCGTACCCGCACATCAAAACCGCCGAAGAAAGAGCGATTGAACGTCTTATGAATGGCGTAAAAGCCATTTATGGCGCAAAGTGATTTAATTGTCGTAGTCTGCTGTGGTGTCTATCTTCTTTTCCAGCAAGTAGCGAAATACTTTTGCAGTGTCCACACAATCCCCCAATGCGCGGTGTGCATCCATTCTGTCAATCCAGAAATGAGCGCACAGGGGTTTCCAACTTATAATCCATAACATCATAATTTTGGTTATAATTCGGCCCATAGCCACCCGTTTCCCTGTCATAAGACCACTTTGGCTTTTTCAGCAGATGCCCCGCAAGTTCATAGGTGTCGTAGAAGCGGCGTGTTTCCGGCGTAACATCCAGACCAGCGCGGCATAGGAATTTTAAATCAAATTCCAGATTGTGCCCCAACAGCGGCATATCCCCGATGAACTCTTGCAGTGACGGGATGATCTGATACAGCATCGGCGCACCCTCTAACATTTCGGGCGTTATACCATTGACGGACATTGCTTCACGCGCAGAATCCATCGAAAGTTTCTGCGGGGGGGGGTGATCATTGTATGGAATACCTCAACAAATTTATAACCCATTACTTTGATTGCCGCCACTTCCAAAACCGCGTCTTTTGTGCATGACAGCCCTGTTGTTTCGGTATCCAAAACAACAAAGTCTGCAAATTTTGCAGGGTTGCTCTTGGCCGTAACACGGGGGTATGTCATTGCTTCTTTGAGGTAAGACACAGATTGCGCCTTTTGCTTCACACCGTCACGGCGTATTTCTGCATGGGGCAGATTGTTCAGCTCTTCCCAGAAGGCGGCCTTCTTGCGTTCCCGTTCTAGGCGTGCCGCTTCTGCAAGTTCCTTTTCACACTTTTCACATTGACCGAAGCTGTTCAGCTTTAAGAAAATCCCCCATTTGCCGCAACGTTTACACTTTGCCATAAGTAACACCCTTTCGCATTTATTTATTACCAGCATAGCAGAAATGCACGATATATGCAACAAAAAATTAAAACGGAGGTATTGCGGTTGACGCAGGCTGAATTAAAAGCGGTACTGGACAGCAGCGGTATTCCGTTTGCATACCGCGCATGGAAAAACGGCCATGATCTGCCGTTCGGCGTGTTCTATTTTGAGCGCGATAATCCTTTTGCGGCAGACGGCATCGTATACGCCAAAAAGACCCGCTATGCTCTGGAACTGTACACAGCCGAAAAAGACCCCGATACCGAAGCGGCGCTTGAAAAATCGCTGACGGCGGCGGGCATCTTTTACAGCAAGTCCGATGAAATCTACATTGACGAAGAACAGATGTTCTATGTCATCTATGAAATTGAGGTGTAAAAATGTCTAAAGATAAAGTGCTTTTCAATCTCAAAAACGCGCACTACGCCAAGCACAAAGTGACTGGCGAAGATGGCACGATCACCTTCGACACCCCTGTTGCCATCCCCGGCAGCGTGTCGCTGTCTCTGGATGCCGAAGGCGAAGTTACGAAGTTCTTACGCGGACGGCATTGTGTACTACGTCTGCCAGAGCAACAACGGCTATTCCGGCGATTTTGAAGTCGCTATGTTCCCCGAACAGATGATGCTTGACATCTGGGGCATGACGAAAAGCAAAAACGGCCTGATTGTCGAGAATGCCAACGTCCAGCCCGCCAGCTTTGCCCTGCTGTTTGAGGTGGACGGCGACACCACCGGGCGTAAGTATGTTTTGTACAACTGTTCCGCCACGCGCCCCGGTATCAACGCCAACACCAAGAGCGAAACCACCGACCCCGACACCCAGACTTCCACCATCACCGTGTCCCCGATGGCTGACGGTACGATCAAGGCCCACACGGCAGACGATGCCACCACCGCCACGCTGAACGGCTGGTACACAAGCGTTACCCTGCCCACTGATGCAACCTAAAAGTGTTCCACCGGAACACCCTGTATACAGGAGATCATACACATGGAAAAAACCATCAACATCGACGGCAAAGAAGTCCGCCTGCGTGCCACTGCTGCCGTGCCGCGCTTGTATCGTATCAAGTTCGGGCGTGACATCATGCAGGACTTGTCGAAGCTTTCCGACGCTTACGAAAAGGCTACCACCGAACAGGAACAGCTTGAAGCTACCGATCTTGGCCTGTTTGAGAATGTGGCCTACATCATGGCAAAGCACGCTGACAAAGATGCTGTGCCGTCCAGCGTAGAAGAATGGCTGGATTCCTTCGAGGTGTTCAGCATCTATCAAGTCCTGCCGGAAATTCTGACGCTGTGGAATCTAAACACGCTGACAACGGCAAAGCCGAAAAAAAAACAAGGGTAAGCACCCGCGAAATGACAACGCCGCTGTTTTTGCTGCGCTGTGTGCAGATGGGAATTGCCCTGCGCGATCTTGATTTGCTGACCGTCGGCATGGTAAACGACATGGCGATTGAGCGGGAAAACGATGACTACAAGTGGCCGCTGAAAGCGACGCAGGCAGACATCGACAAATTCTTTGGGTGAGGTGAATAGAGTGAAGCGTTTTAAGGCAGCTGCAAAAATGTTTTGGGAATTGTGCAAGATTCCCGGATTCTGGATTTATTTTTACAGTGCGGTCATCAATACTATTTGCTCGTTCGGTTATTACTTCAATAATTGTAATGATTGCAGTAGAAATGGTTGCAATAGCCATCGCTAAGTTAAAGAAGAAATTTCGCGTGCTTTTTTCGTATGCTTCCGTTGCTTTCGTAGACAGCGTAACATCTGTGTCATCGTCGTATTTGACATCGGAAAAGTCAAGCATATCTGCACCAACGGTTTCTTGCAGTTTAATGTAGTCGCCTACTTTTTGTTACTTCAAGACCTTACCCAGTTTCTTGTACTTCCGAACGGCGGTGAAAATTTTATACTGCTGTTTTGTCATGGCAAATGCCCTCTTTGCCTACAAGGATAGCACACATTATTTGCAGGGGCAATATTAACGGTGCAGTAAATGGTCTGCACTAAGGGCTGAATGGAGCCGCACGGAAAGGAGGCGGCTACGTTTGCCCGCCTATAACATTAAGGGCATCACCGTCGAAATTGGCGGCGATACCAAAAATTTCAACACAGCGCTGGATGAACTGAACAGAAAGGTAAACAGTTCGGCTACCGAAATTGGCAAGCTGAATCGCCTGCTGAAACTTGACCCCAGCAATACCGTTCTACTTACCCAAAAGCAGGAACTTTTGACAAAGGAAATTGCCGCAAGCAAAGACAAACTTGCAGCACTTACCCAAGCGAAAGAACAGTGTAGTAAAACGATGCAGAACGGCACGGAGTCAGAACAAGCGGAATACCGCAAGTTGTGCGCTGAAATCGAAGAAACCAAACTGCGCATAGACAACGTGACCGACGCTTATAACAAATCGAACACTGCGGCCCAAAAAAGCTGGCCGCTGTGGGCGATAAGATGCAGAAAGTGGGCGACGGTATATCTGCCGTCGGCAAGGCCGTTGCCCCTGTCTCTGCCGCCGTGGCAGGTGTTGGCGGTGTCGGCTTGAAGCTGGCCGCAGACTTTGAAGATGCTTTCGCCAAGGTCAGCACCCTGTTGGACGCATCAACAACCGATTTTGAAGCGTACAAGGCGGACATCATGGCCGCCAGCGACGAAACGGGCGTTTCCGTCAACGATTTTTCCGAAGCCGTGTACAGCGCCATTTCCGCCAGTGTGGACGCTGCCGATGCAGTTGATTTCACCACGTCGGCAGTCAAGCTGGCGAAAGGCGGCTTTACCGATACCGCAAAGGCCGTTGATGTTATGACGACGGCCATCAATGGCTATCAGTTGAGCGCCGAGGATGCAACCAAAATCAGCGATATGTTGATTACCACGCAGAACGCAGGTAAAACCACCGTTGACGAACTTGCGTCCAGCATGGGCAAGGCCATTCCCGTGGCCGCTGCGGCCAACTACGACATGACCGAACTTTCGACTGCCTACGCCCTGCTTACCAAGAACGGCATTGCCACCGCAGAATCCGGCACTTACTTAAAATCCATGCTGAACGAACTTACAAAGTCCGGCAGCATCACCGACACAACCCTGCGCGAACTGACGGGTAAGGGCTTTGCCGATCTGAAAGCCGAGGGCAATTCTACATCCGACATTCTGAATATGCTTTCTGATGCCGCCGCCAAGGATGGCAAGACCCTGAAAGACATGTTCGGCAGTGTCGAAGCCGGTTCTGCCGCAATGGTGCTTGCCCGTAACGACGGTGCAGACTACAACGAAATTCTGACCCAGATGCAGGATTGCAGCAATGCGACAGATGAAGCGTTCCAGAAAGTCACCGACACCACCAACCAGAAATTTGCCAAGGCGCTGAACGAAGCCAAAAACGCCCTGACCGACTTGATGGACAAGCTGCTGCCAAGCATCACGCAAATCATCAAAGGCGTGACGGGTGTCGTGGACAAATTCAGCGGTATGGATGAATCCACACAACAAATCATCCTGACCGTGGGTGGCCTGATTGCCGCGCTGGGGCCTGTGCTGATATTTATCGGCAATCTGACATCCAGCATCGGCGGGATACTGAAAGCGGCCCCGAAAATCGTTTCTACCGTTGCGAAAGTCAAGGGCGCTGTTTCCGGTCTGTTCAGTCTGCTGGCCACAAACCCGTTTGTGCTGGTCGTGGCGGGCATTGTGGCACTGGTTGCCGTGTTTGTCGCCCTCTGGAACAAATCCGAAGCGTTCCGCAATTTCTGGATTGGGCTGTGGGAAGCTATAAAATCCGCTGTTTCTACCGCGATCACCACCGTGCAGAATTTGTTTACTGTTTTGCAAACGGCATTTTCTACCGCATGGAATGCGATTCAGACCGTTGTTTCCACCGTCGTATCTGCCATCGCCAGCACATTGCAGGCCGCATGGACGGGAATCACCACCGCCGTGCAGACTGCTTTGACAACAATACAGACAATCTTTACTACGGCTTGGGACGGCATCAAAGCCATTGTTGAAACCGTCGTCACTGTTATTACAACAACGCTTCAAAATGCGTGGGACATCGTCAGCGACGGTGTGACAACGGCTTTTGAGGGCATCCAGCAGATTTTTACAAGCATCTGGGACGCCATCAAGACCGCTGTGCTGGGCGTTGTCCTTATCATCTGCGATTTAGTCACCGGCGATTTTGACGCGCTGAAAAGTGATATTTCCAACATCCTGTCCGCACTGTCGGAAGCGATTTCCGGCATCTGGAACGGCATCCAGACATTTATCAGCGGTGTCATGTCGGCCATTGTCAGCTTTTTACAGGCAGAATGGAACGGCCTGCTGACGATTATCAGCACCGTGTGCAATGCGATCAGCACCGCCGTACAGGCGATTTGGAACGCAATCAAGACGTTCTTGTCGTCCACCATGACCGCCATCGGCAACGCTGTCACCACCGCGTGGAATGGATTCCTTGCCACGATTTCCAGCCTGTGCCAGACAATCAGCACCACCGTACAGAACATCTGGAACGGCATTCTTGATTTCTTCCGCGCTCTGCCGTCCACGCTGGCAACGCTGGGCCAAACGATGTTCCAGCGCATGGCCGATGCAATTAAGGGCATGGCCGGCACAGTCTACAGTGCTGCTACAGGCTGCATCAGCAAGGCTGTGGACTTCATCAAGGCGCTGCCCGAAAAGGCGCTTGGATGGGGCAAGGATTTCATCAACGAATTTGCAAAGGGCATCGCCAATGCGGCAAGCGCTGTTGTGGACAATGTGCGCGGCCTTGCCGATGACATCCGCAGTCTGCTGCATTTTTCCCGTCCCGATGAAGGGCCGCTGCGCGATTACGAAAAGTGGCCTGTGGACTTCATCCACGGTTACGCTAATGCAATGCGCAGTGCCATGCCGTACTTGCAAAAGACCCTTGACGGCATCACCGCAGGAATGGCAATCATGGTAAACGGCCCGCAGCTTGCAGGCGCAGGCGCGGCCCCGGTTCCCACCACGAAAACCATCAACTACAACCAGACCATCAATGTGACAAGCCCTGACCCGGTATCCCCCGCAGAGACGGCGCGGGCGACCCGCATTGCAACCCGCGATTTGATTTCCAAAATAAAGGGGTGATACAGTGCGAAACTTCCTGCTTGTCTGTGATAACGGCAGCGGCGAGAAAATCACAATCGGCTACCGCTGGCCGCTCTGGCTGGACGACGTGGACGGTCTGACAAGCTCTGATTTTGACGTTGATACAGAAAAAGGCAACGATCAGGACGGTGAACATCACAAGTCCAGCACAGCCGCGAAGCGCAACATTGTAATTTACTGCTGGGTCAAGGATAACATTCAAGCTATGCGGGAAAAGTTATACAGCTATTTCCCGCGCGGTGAGACCGGTACACTGTATGTGACAGATGAGGGCATCACCCGCAAAATCGACTACAAACCCGAATTTGTCCATGTTGACCCCACAGGCCAGCAGCGCAAAGTCACAATCAGTTTGGTGTGCCCCGACCCGAAATTCAAGGCAGTTACCGATGACCGCGTTGAAATGGCCGTGTGGGATGGCCTGATTGAATTTCCCGATGATGTGCTTGAACTGCCCACAGAAGCATTTGAAATGACAACAAAGCGTGCCAACTTGGCTGTTGCCGTTGAGAACGCAAGCAATGTTGCGCGCGGTTTGACAGTGCAATTCATTGCAACAGGAACTGTGACGAACCCCAGCTTGTTTGAAGTACGCAGTCAGAAGGGCTTTAAAATCCGCTGTCAGATGCACGCGGGCGATGTCCTGACCGTCACGACGGGATTCAAAAACAAACGAATCATGCTAAAATCGGACGGCGTGGAAAAAGGCGCAAATAACATGTGGGTATTCGGCTCAACATGGTTGCAGGTCGAACCCGGCAGCAATGTGTTCCGTTATGATGCTGAAAGCGGCGTTGACAATTTGGATGTTGTTATGTCCAGCACACCGGTATTCTGGGGGTGTAGCCTATGGAACTGTATGCCTACCGCGAAAACGGCGAATTTATCGGAACCATTGACTTCTACACATCCCTGCGCTGGCGGCGGCAGTATTGGACTGCCGGAGAAGTGGAACTGCATCTGCCCGCTACCAAAGAAAACCTTGCCGCTATCCAAGCGGGCGTTATCCTGCGCAGGGTAGGTCGCACCGAATCCGCCCGCATTATGGGCATCAAAACCAAAGGCGGCGAGATCACCGCCAATGCGCGGATGCTTGAAATATATTTTTCGATGGCCTATGTCATCGGAACGAAATCATTCACGGGCACGCCTGCCGAAATCCTTTGCCAACTGGCCGAAGATGCCCGCGAATCCGTGCCCGAACTGGTCGTTGACAAAACGTCCCTGCCCGGCGGCGAGAAAAATCACGATTCAGCTGGACTTCAAGAACACGCTGAAAGCCATGACAGCCGTTGCCAAAGCCTACGGACTGGGCTTCCGCCTGTTATTTTCCGAAAACCAGCAGTTCACCTTCCAAGTGTACGAGGGCACAGACCGCAGTGCCAATCAGGCCGACAACAACATTGTGTATTTCACCGATGAATTTCAGAATTTCATCGACCCGGAATACAGTTTTGACGAATCCGACTATTGCAACGTGGCCTATGCACGCGGCAGTGACGGCACGGTTGTCTGTGTTGACCGTTCCAACGGCGGACGCAAGCGCGTCTGTTTTGTGGATGCGTCCAGCGTCACGCCCGACGACAAGACCGAAGCGGCCTATCTGGATGAACTCAAAACACAATGCGGCTGGGGCCTGTTCGACCACATCAAGACCAAAAACTTCACGGGCACTGCTGAGGACATGGAGAACTTCGCCTATTTGCAGGATTGGGATTTGGGCGACATCGTTACAACGGGCGATTCCAGTATTGGCATCATCTTGAACGAACGTGTTACCGAGGTTGAAGAAGTCTATGAAAAAGGCAGTGTTACAATCTACCCGGTGACGGGCAAGACAAAATCCGAAACTTTGAATTTGGAGGACATCTAAATGGGAGAATGGAGCGGCTTTTTTCCGTCGTCCGGCGGCGACAGGAAGTACAAAACAGCCCACATTGCCGCGATCACCGATGCGCTGTTTCATTCTGGCGTGTGCCAAAGTGATGATCTGACACTTGCCCCGGCAGGCGCTATGACCGCCGCGCTGGGCGAGGGCCGCGCACTGGTAAATGGCTACCACTACCAGAACGACAGCCCCTTAACGCTTACATTCGGCTATGCTGACGGCACGCTGGCGCGCATTGATGCAGTCATGCTGCGGCGGGATGTCAATTTCCGCGACATTCACGCGGTTGTCGTACCCGGCACGCCTTCCATCAATCCGACGGCCCCCGCTTGCCTCCGTGATGCCGACGCATACGATCTGTGCCTGTATCATGTGCGGATTCCCGCAGGCGCTACCGCCATCACGGCATCCATGATTACAGACCGCCGCGCCGACGCTGATCTGTGCGGGTATGTCTACTGTAAGTTTGCGGGCATTGTGGTACATCCGTTATGCAGGCGGCAGTCGATGAAATGATTTCCGCCGTCAGTTCGGAGCTGAACCAGTTGAACGCGGGCACGGCAGTTATGACAAAAAGCGCAGTACGACCCGAACGGCAGCGGTGTGGATGTAACTGCACAAATTTACAAGTGTACCAAAAGCGGCAAGGTCTACGCGCTGACAGGACACGGCGGTTTTGGCCGCTTCAAAGTCCCTGCGGCGTGGGCCAGCGGCGACACATGGACGGTAAACGGCAAGAGCGTTCCCGCCTACTGCGGCGCGGATGTCGTGGACGGCGACACAATCGTTGCGGGCCGCTGGGTGTTGTTTTCTTACGACGGAACCCAGCTAAATTTTAGCGGCGGCGGTGGGTTATCCCTTGAAAGCTGGCACAGGCCACCGCCAGGCCCGGTCAAGTGCTGGCGGGCGTTCCGTTCTATGCGGGCAACAAAACGCTGAAAAAAGGAACCATGCCTGACCGCGGGCAAAACCAGTACGGCGGGAGCGTGGGAGCCGGAACGGACTATATAGCAATCCGTGATCTGCCCGAAGGCTACTACCACGCTGACGATGCTAAAAATGCCCCCGAAGCCCGCGCCAAGATGACAGAGTTCGGCACGGCTGGCAAGGATGAATTGATGGCCGGGTACACCATGACCAGCAAAGAGGGCTTGCGCATTGGCGGTACGCTGATTCTGTCCGGCAACGCCGACACAAGCGATGTTCTTAGCGGAAAAGAGTTTTACACCAACGACCCCAAAACCAAAAAGAGGGGCACGCTCGCCCTGTCCGGCAGCGCCACCGCTGCTGATGTTCTGGCGGGAAAAACGTTCTATAACACCGATGCCAAAAGCAAGCAAGGGGGCAAGATGGCCGACAACGGCGACTGGAGCGCAACGCTTGCGCCGGGCGGGTCTATCACGGTGCCACCCGGAAAGCACAGTGGCGGCGGCAGCGTAGTTGCCAAGCCCTTAAAGACGATCACCATGAACATTTCAAGCTGGCCGCACGAATACCCCGCAATGGAGTGGCACTATACGCTGACAGGTGGAACGCTTGTCGGTGTCGCGTCGCTTGACGGCGGTTCCGGCGACGGAAGCAGCAACACTGTAGATAGCATTCGTATTGTGGGAAACACTGTATATGTCGCAAACCGACATGGCGGCACTCCTATACGAAATATCACCCTGCTGTATTACTAAGAAAGGGATGAACCATGGCAGAACTTATCACGATTGATGTCTTGACCCGTGCAATCACTATTCCCACCGGGCAGGAATCGTTCGGCGTTGCTGGCGATAAAAACGTTGAAACAAAGCACATCCGCATCAACGGCCATGTAACCGCCAGCGGTCTTGACCTGTCCCAAAATTTTGTTTGGCGCGTCGTTGGTAACAATGGCGGCGGCGGGCCGTTCTCCGACCCCATCGACATCACCACGCTTACATCTGATGGTTGCATTGAAATGGACTGGACACCCAGCCCCGCCGCAATGGCGCGCAAAGGCAAGCTGCATTTCAATGTGTGCGGTATCGAAGTTGATGACAGCGGCGTGTCACTGCATGAATGGCACAGCGAAATGGGCACGGGTATTGCCAAGGAAAACGCCGAAGCCCCCGTTGAGGACATCGGCGGCGCTGATCTTGTGGCGCATTTGCAGGCCATGGCCGTGCAGGTTGCAAACAACGCAAAGGTCACTGCCGATGCCACCGCGGATGTAAAGAACGCCGCAGAACAGGTCGAGCAAGGCAAGAACACTGCCCTTGAAGCCGTGGAATCCATCATTGACAGCGCGAAGGAAGCGTCTGACGCTGCGGCAACCTCTGTTGCCGCCCGTGATGTTGCCAAAACAGCACAGAACGCCGCCACCCAGCAGGCCACGCAGGCCGCCCAGAGCAAGGACGCTGCGGACAAGTTGATGCAGCAGGCCAAGACCTACGCCGACGAAGCGGCGGGCTATGCTGGCGCGGCAAAGTATTCTTTCGGCTATACCACTGACGGCAGATTTGCATTTTTCGTAAACGATGAAAGCGAGGTATAAAACATGACCCCTGTATGTTTTCCTTTTTACCGATGACACAGGCAAAGAAATGCGCGATCTCATGTCGCGGCAGACAAATTGCTGGCCGCGATTGCGGCAGGCAACGCAAGCGCCGAATTCATTGATGCGAGTTTTGGCGCACTGCTGGACGGCACGAACACTACAAAAGTGTTTTTGGCTTTGGTGGCCGTTGAGCGCCACCGGTGGTGCGTCGAAGTATGACCGCCTGTGCCGCTTCTTTGCCATGATGGCAAAAGCTGGATATAAGCTTGCCTATACGCTACGCTTTTATCTGGACACGGTATCTTCTGACTACACGGGTACGCCGCTGGACGATCTGGCAGATGGCCGCACCGCCGCACCGCTTGTGACCAATGCCGCCACCGACGTGACCGATTGGGCCGAAGAAGATCTGTTTACGTGGTACATCCGCGCCAACGCCTTGAGCCTTGCCGACGGTACCATGAACATTCTTGCACTTGAGGGCGAACGCGAGTTTGACATCACAGGCGAAACCGCCCCCGTCTACTGCTTCTCTTTGGCGCTGTGCCTTAAAGAGTGGGAAGATACCAGCTATATGTATAACAGTTGGCGCACCTATCCCGGCAACGGCTATGTGCCGATGGCTGGCGACGTGGCCCCCGATGGCACGATGCGCGTTATGACATGGCATCCCGCCTACTGCGGCGGTCTGAACGCGAAGGGCGGCATGACAAGCGGCATCGGCAAGCCGCCCATGGTCTGGGTCAGCGCCAACGCTGGCATCCTTCTGGCACGTAAAACTACCACATACGAAGGACTGTGGAACGACTGCGATCAGCAGTTTGCCTTGTCCGCATGGCGGCTGCGCCACTGGACAAAGAGCAACAGCGGCAAGTTGGAGGGCTGCACGTCCTACAATTACCAGTATACCCCCGCCGTGGCCGAAGCGAACGTCAAGCGCGTTGTGCTGACTACGGCGCAGGCCGCAAACATCCTGCCCGGTTCCGGCGTATGCCTGGGTGAGCGCAGCGGCGAAACCAGCCCCAGCACTGATCGCAACAGCGCCTACAACCACAATGTTCTGAACTGGGCAAAGGTTGTCAGTGTCACGTCCGAGGTTATCGGCGGCGTGGAATACGGCATTGTTAATCTGGATTTGGCTGATGCCATTTCCCCACCACCACTATGCTGCTGTCTACCATGCCGTGGCCGTCCGGCACGACGGAATGTCTGCCCGGTCATAGTGACGGCTGCATGGGCAACCTGACGAATGGTAAATACCCTTACCGTGTGGCAGGCGTTGAAATGCAGATCGGCAACTATACCGAACAACTCGACCCGCTGTGGCAGGCAAGTCTTGTTGACGATCACTGGCACTATGATGTCTATTCCCTGCCGCGATTCCGAGAAACAGGCGGGCAGCATCACGGCGAACTATGAAAAAGACCAGTTCGTTCGATCTGCCCAACGCCAACAAATGGAGTTGGAACTATATCCGCGCACTGAACAAACTTGCCGCTGAATCCATGAACCCTGTTAAATTCGGCGGCAGTGATTCCACCTATGTGCGGGCGGCTTTCTATTCCCCCAGTGGTGCGGGCCTGTACGCGCCTTGGCGTTCTGGCAATCTTTACGGCGTTGGCGCGTGTGGCGTCCCGTGCGCGAATGGCGACTATTCGCCCGCGTCCTCGAGTTGGAACGGTTCGCCCCGCCTTGCAGGAAGCGGTAAAAAGCGGGGTGAAGGGGTGAGCGCGTAAGCGCCACCCAGAGGGGCAGCAGGCCCCTACATAATCCTGTAAGCAATATTCCTTATGGAGTGGTACAGCGGCGTTCGGCGGCTTTCAATTCCCCCAGTAGTGCGGGCCTGTACGCGCCTTGGCGTTCTGGCAATCTTAACGACAATGGCGCGTGTGGCATCCCGTGCGCGAATGGCAACAATTCGCCCGCGAACTCGAATTGGAACGGTTCGCCCCGCCATGCTGATGAAAATAAAGTCCGCACAATGCGGGCAAAAGCGTTGTACCGCGCCTGCGGCTTTGACCGCTAAGATCATGTGATACCGACACCATATAGCTGCGCCGATGCGAGAGATACGCACGGGGTGGTGTGTATGGCCGCAGGCCGTGGCCTGCGTGGCGGCTAGTAGTAGATACTGCGGCCCTGCTGTAAGGGCCGTTGCAACCGAACGTCGTTGAACATCAGCAAGAAAGAAAGGCTTTGAGGGCTTGAAAAGAACAGATATATGCCGCTTACACATGAACTGTGTGAGCAAGCGGCCTTAGAAGCCTTTAACGATAAATGGTTCCGCCGTAATTATCTGGCTATGGCGGAAAAGTACGGAGGTGTTACCCGTGCAGAATTACAGACCGCCGCCCGCGTGGCGGATATGGGGCCGCGCCTTGAAGTAGTTCACGGCATTGCCCTTGAAATGGAACAGCGCATTGATGATCTGCTGGACGGCAGTGCAAACGATCTTGACCTTGACCCGGTGCATACTTTCCCGCGCATTGATGGTATCAGTATGAAACTGCGGCAGTTGTCTGACTGCTGCCCGCTGCATCAATGTTTCGGGCATCTGGCCTATCTTGGCCTGCGGCCACTGCTGCGCGCAAGACTGTTGCCGTATCAGTTCGCCAGCATCCCGAAGAAAGGCCAGACGGCACTAAAGCGGCAAGTTGAACGATGGCTGCGCCGTAAAAGTCTTGGCATCCAGCACGCCTTAAAAACTGGATGTCAAAGGCGCATACGAGCATACGAAACAGGAACTTGTGCTTGCGATTCTGCAATATGAAATTCCGCTCGCCGCTTGGCTGCTGGCCGTTGTGCGCTTCCTGCTGGCAATGTCACCGAACGGCGGCTTGCTGATCGGAGGCTATCTGGAAGCATGGATGTTCAATCTTGTCGCAAGTTATATTCTTGTCCGCATCCTTGGCTATGTCAAGACCCGGCGCGGTGTGTCCGTACCGCTTGTGGTGCGCAGTGGCAGCTATATGGACGATCTTGTACTGATGGGCCGACGATGGGCGGACATCCAGAGCGCGGCCCGCAAGATTACAAAGTGGGTCAAAGACACACTGCGTTTGACGATCAAGGACATCTGGACGCGCGTGGATTTTCTATCCCCGACAGAGGAACACCGCCGCCGTCACTTAACCGGCGCGGCCAAAGGCTGCCCCGGTCTGGATATGGCTGGGTATGTCATGCACCGCACTTATACTACCGTTCGCCCGGGTATCTTTAAGCGAGCACGGCGGCAGTATATGCGCGCAGGGGACAGACTTACAGCGCGGCCACTTCATTCCGCTTTACCGTTCATACCGCCTGATAAGCTACAACGGATATTTCAAAGGCACAAAATCCCGTGCTGCTGCCGAAGCGTTGAACCAGCAAAAACTATTCAAATCTGCAAAATGGGCGGTGCGTGCCGCCGCGATCAAAGAAAGGAGCCTTGCCGTATGATTATTACGGAATCCCTCGACAACAAACCTGCTGCCGTTACGCTAGAACCCTTGCCCGATGGCACGACATGGCTGTATTTGCGTAAAAACGCCAAACAGGTTGAAGCTGATACCGGTGATGAAACGCCTGATGCTAAACTGTGGCAGTGTGAAACTGCCATCGGCAAGTTGGGTGCAGACCGTTCCGGTGAAACCGCCGATACCATCAACGCCAAGTTTGACGATTGGTGGACGTATGCCGCCGCATGGGCAGAGGATGAACCCCTGCCCACTGTGCAGGAACAAATCAACGCAATCTATGACACACTGGCCGTTATGATGGGGGTGTAACCTATGGCATTCTGGAAACTTATGTACAGGCTTGGCCGCGCCACTGCTGCACAGGTGTGGGAACAGGTAGACAACGGGAATCTTACAGAGTTGCAGGCAACGCAGATTTGCGGCCCGCGCCCTTGATTCCGGCGAACCTTGCCCGCGCGGCGCTCGATCTGGCCGACGAAGCGCTTACCGCTGCCGAAGCGGAAGGGGTGGACACCGCCGACCAGCGGGCCGCGCTGGCAGAACTCGAATTTAACTACGCGCTGGGCATCCGCCCGGTCAGAAAGGAACAAACCGATGTCTAAAATCTACGGAATCGACGTTTCCCACCATCAAGGCGCAATCGACTGGGCAACCGTGGCGGCAGAACTGCGCCGTGTGAACGGCGGCACAAGTCCCGGCTTCGCCATCCTGCGCGCGGGCTATTCCGCCCGCCACGGCAAAGGCGGTCTGTACATGGACGGCCAACTGCTGCGCAATATCAAGGGCTGCGAACAGTACGGCGTGCCCATGGGCATTTACTTCTATTGTTACGATCAGAGCGCCGACGCGGCGGCAACCACGGCAGAGCAGGTCGTCAAGGCCATTTCCGGGCACAAGTTTGACTATCCCATCTATTACGATGTGGAATATGAACCGTTCAATAAAGCGTGCGGCAAGGCGACCAACACGACCATCATCAAATCTGCGCTGGGTGTGTTGGAACAGGCTGGGTATTATGCAGCCGTCTATTGTAGCCGCGACTTTTTCCTCAACTACACGAACCTGTCTGCGTTGAATGGCTTTGACAAGTGGGAAGCGGCCTACACGGCTACGGACACCGCTGCCGTCAAAAACGGCCTGTGGCAGTATTCCAGCACAAACGCGCTTGGCATCAAGGGTTTCGGCGTAAAGCTGGACTGTGATGTGTCCTATGTGGACTATCCTGCTATTATGCACGCCAAGGGCCTGAACGGCTACCCGAAGCCCAGCACCGACACGAAGCCCGCAGAGAGCGCCACGCCGTTGCAGTGCCCCACCGTTGGCCCCATGAGCAAGGGGGACTTCGACACCATCCTTGCTGCCGCTGGCCACGTCCCGACGGCCTACACCGTCACATTCCCGCCCATGACCACCGCTGCGGCCAGCGTCTTGCAGCAGAAAGCACACGGCCTGTCTGTCGGCTATTCCAGCATGTGGGCGGAGGGTTGACCGATGGAACAGATTATTGCACAGATGCTGCCCGGTCTGCTGTCGTCGCTTGTGACGGCCTGCGCGGGCGCTATGGCGGGCTATCTGGCAGGCCGCAGGAAAGAAGCCAAGGCAGAGGATAAGAACGTCAAAATCGCTGTAAAAGCCCTTCTGCGCGGCCAAGTCATGGATTTGGGCCTACACTACATAAGTAAGGGCTACATCCCGCCTTACGGGCTGGAAACCCTACGCAATTATTATGACCCCTATGTTGCTTTGGGAGATGGCGACCCGTCCATCAAGCACATTGTCGAAACGTGCGAAAGTCTCCCCGTGCATAGCGGAGAAACGGAGGTGAACACATGAAAAAGAAGTATTTGCGTGCCCTTGCAAAGGCCGCTGCCGTTCGCGCGATCAAGACCGTTGCCCAGACGGCCATTGCAACCATCGGCAGCGCCGCCGTACTTGGGGCCGTTGACTGGCGCATCGTTGTCAGCGCGTCCGCCCTTGCGGGCTTGCTGTCCCTGCTGACAAGCATTGCAGGCTTGCCGGAAGTGCCCGACAGTGACGGTGATGGTATCCCCGATGATGTAGACGCCGACTAAAACAAAACACGGCAGACAACCCATGCGGGCGGTCTGCCGTGTTCTGTTTATTCTGCTGTATCCTGCGGTGCTGGGTCTGGAACATATTCCATGAGATCGCCCGGCTGGCAGTTCAGCAAGGCACACAGCTTGTTTATTGAGCGATAATCAAGTCCACCGCCTTTGCCGAGTTTGTCCAGAACGGACGGACTGATTCCGTTTTTTCGCAACCAGTATTTGTTATGGCCCTGCTTTGATAATTGCTTATACAGCCCTTCATAAGTTATCATATAAACACCTCGCTATAAAGTGGCCTTTTTCAGTATCCCTATTATAGCACAGGAAAGCGTACTAAAGCAAGTACAAAAATGCACAAGAATATGCACTAGAGTTAGTGCATATTGCATATTGCAATATTACACTAAATATAGTACAATATAAACATAGCAAGGGGCGGTACAAACAGAAAGGAACCGCCAAATGAAAAGTAAAGAGTTTGAAAAGTTAAGCCCGAAATCAAAACAGCAATACTTCAACCTTTACATCGCGTGGATGCAGTTAAAAAACAAAAAGGCCAGATGGAGACCCGTTCAAAAGTAACCATCTAACCTTTAGCCGCTAAGAGACTACAACCGCCCCTTGCTTATTTTTTATTATAATCAATTTGGCGGGAAAAATCAAGGCCATGGGAGGGCCTACTATATGAAAAATTACTTTTCATCAGATTATGCTGTTGCCGAATGGCTTCCAGATGCGTGCGCACGCGAATGTGCACGCGGTTTCTGCGGCCATGCGGCGCTTACAGTCCAACAGCTTGAATTTCTTCTTGCGCTTGCACAGGGCGCGTCTGCGCTGATCTGACAGGGGGATTTGACATGCCGCGCATCTTTAAGCATCTGACACGCACCGACAGACTGCGCATTGAAAAATGCTTAAACGAGGGGTACACATACCGCCAAATAGCGGATGTACTGCGCGTGCATATCAGCACGATTTATCGAGAAATCAAGAAGGGCAAGTATCAGCGTTTGAACGGCGCAACTTATGAATTTTATCCCGCGTATAGCCCCGATATAGCCGAAGAACGCTATCAAGCAAATTTGAGCGCGAAAGGCGCAGATTTGAAGATCGGGAACGATCACGAATTTGCCGCATACATACAGAACAAAATCAAATATGAAAATCGTTCCCCGGCTGCTGCTTTGGCTGACATAGCCTTAGAGGGGCGCACATTCAAAACATCTGTGTGCGTAACTACGATTTACAGTTACATTTCAAAGGGTGTTTTTGCGTCTTTGACGGATTCAGATCTTCCGGACAAACCAAAACGCCACCGCAAGGCGAAGGAAAACAAAAAGGGTTCCCGCCCGCCACGCGGCGAAAGCATTGAAAAGCGCCCGGAAGCTATCGACAACCGCGAAGAATTCGGGCACTGGGAAATGGACACCGTGTACAGCGCCGCAGAAACAAGTCTGCGCGCGTTGCTGGTTCTGACGGAGAGAAAAGACCCGCAAGGAAATCATCATCGTTATGCCCGACAGAACAGCAAAAAGCACCGTTCTTGCCTTGAATCGGTTAGAACGGCGCTTCGGTGCCAAGTTTCGTAAAATCTTTAAATCAATTACTGTAGACAATGGAACTGAATTTTCCGATCTGGAAGGGATGAAAAAATCCATACTGTACAGCGGACTTCGCACGAAGTTCTACTACTGTCACCCGTACAGTTCATGGGAGCGCGGTTCAAACGAAAATCTAAACCGCATGATTCGGCGGAAATTCCCGAAAGGCACAAGCTTTGCAGATGTGACACGGAAACAGGTTCAGAATGTCGAAGATTGGATGAACAACTATCCCCGCAAAGTCCTTGGCTATCTGACTGCCGAAATGGCGTACCAAGCGTGCGTTGCCGCCCTTTAAAAAAAATTAAATTATGAAATTTTCGCATTTACTCTTGACATTCACCGGCAAAGCGGCAAAGCCCCTCCGGCCTTGCTTCGCTCGGCCACCTCCCCTATAAGGGGAGGCTTTTCTCGCGGGCTCCGCCCGCGCAAAACTCCCCACACTGTGGGGAGCTGGCCGAGCCTGCGAGGCCGGAGGGGCTCTGCGGCCTTCAAATCACCAAAATCTTATCCGGCCCGCTTCCCCCAATATGCTTGATCCTTGTCCCGGCCTTTTCCAGCTCCTCACACGCAGCGGCCAGCGCCGCCGTCACCTCCTCGCCGGGGGCGATCAGCGGCACGCCGGGCGGGTAGGCCCAGAGGTACTCGGCGGCGGTCTGCCCCACAGCGCTCTGCATCGGCACAATGCGGGACGGGCGCAGCAGTGCCGCGCCGATCGTGCAGCGCACCGCGCCGGGCGCGGGCAGGATATGCGGCGCAGCGGCGGGCGGCGCAGCGGTCTTGTCCCACGCGGCCAGCACATCGGCCAGCCGGTCCAGCGCGTCCTCTGCATCACAGGGGCTTGTCATCGCCAGCACATTGGGTCCGCAGACCATCTCCGGCTCAAAGCCGTTTTCCCGCAAATAAGCTGCGCCCGCCGCGCCGATCTGCAGCAGCAGCTTGCCGGCATCGTGCGCATAAAAGGGTGGGGCGCGTCTGCGCCGCAGCACAGGATGCGCGTGTTCTGCAGCTTTTTCGCTGCAGCGTCAAAGCGGTCCAGCCGGGCGCGCCATGCGGCAAAGGCCGCGCACCCCTGCTGCGCCAGCCAGCCGGTGCAGCCGTCCAGACTGACGAGCAGCGGGTAGCTGGGTGAGCTTGTCTCGAACACGTCCAGCTGGCGCTCGACCTCGGCGGGGTCCGCAAGGCTGCCGTTCAGCTGCAAAAAGGCGGTCTGGGTCAGGCTGGGCAGCGTTTTGTGGGCACTTTGCACGACAAGGTCGGCCCCCGCCGCGACCGCGCCGCCCTGCCAGCCGTACTGCGCGGCAAACGGCAGATAGTGCGCGCCGTGCGCCTCATCGACAAGCAGCGGCACGCCGTGCGCGTGGCAGAGCCTTGCAATGGACGCTATATCGCTTACAACGCCCTCGTAAGTCGGGCTGGTCAGGATAACGCAGCGCGCCTGCGGGTGCGCATCGAGCGCGGCAGCCACCGCGGCGGGCGGCACGCTGCCGTAGATGCCGAACGCCGCATCGACCGGCGGCGTCAGGTAATGGGCGGTCAGCTGCCCCAGCTCAAGGGCGTGGTAGACGGCCTTGTGGCAGTTGCGCGCCACGATGACCTCACTGCCGAAGGGTGCCAGCGCGCGGATGCCCGCCAGCAGGCCGACTGTGCTGCCCCCCACCAGATACCAGCAGCGGCGGCTGCCGTACAGGGCGGCGGTGCGCTGCATGGCGGCGGCCAAAATGCCGTCCGCATCGTGCAGGTCGTCCGCGCCGTCAATTTCGGTCATATCCCACGCAGCGCAGCCAAGCCCCGGTGCGGGCAAGGCGCGGCGCTTGTGGCCGGGCATGTGCAGCGGGTAGCGGGCAGCGGAGAGGGTTTCTAATTGTTGTTGCAGCGTTGATTTTGTCATAGCATACCTTATATAAAAGCCTTCCCCAAGTGGGGGAAGGTGCCCGAGGCCCCGTCCGAGGGCGGATGAGGGATGACTGTACCGTGCCCTCCCTTTTGCGGCTGGCAGCGGCAGACTTTCCCCTCATCAGCCGCCTGCGGGCGGCAGCTTCTCCCCCAAGGGGAGCAGCCTTTGGGGTTACGAAATCTCAATTTCCGCCTTACTGCCCGCCCGTGTCTTGGTCACGCGGATCTGGCGGGTCAGGCGGTCCTGCAGGGCCTCGACATGGGAGATGACGCCGATGAGCTTATCGCCCCCGGCCAGCCCGGCCAGCGTATCAATGGCCTTTTCAAGGCTGTCGGCGTCAAGCGAGCCGAAGCCCTCGTCAATAAACAGTGTTTCGATGACCACACCGCCCGCGTTCTGCTGGATCGTATCGCTGATGCCCAGCGCAAGGCTCAGGGCGGCCATAAAGCTTTCGCCGCCCGACAGACTGCCCACTGGGCGGGTCTTGCCGGTGTAGGCGTCAAAAACATCGAGATCCAGCGCGGTCTTGCCGCTGACGGCCTCGCTCCGGCGGCGCAGCAGGCGGTACTGCCCGTCCGTCATGCGGGTGAAGCGCAGGTTGGCAGCCTCGACCACGCCGTCAAAATAGAACGCCTGTACGTACTGTTCAAACGGCAGCTTGATTTTGCCGGTCAGGTTGCCATTGATCGTTTTGGAGAGGTTGTCCCACATGGCCCGCTTTTCCCGGGCGGCGGCGCTCTCCCGCATGGTCTTGTGCAGGGCATCCAGCGCGGCGCGGTTGGTGTGCAGCCGGTGGACCGCCGCATCGCGGGCATCCATGGCGGCGGCGCGGTCGCTGCGCAGCCGGGCCAGTGCCTCCTGCAGGCGCTCCAGCGCATCGGGGTTATCCCGCTTGGGCATCGTCTCCTGCATCTGCTGCACGCGGGCGCTGGCGGCAGCGTGCCCGGCCTTGGCGTTGGCAGCGCGGCGGGTGGCCGCAAAGCGCTGCTTTTCCAGGTCTGCCAACTGGCGGGTCAGGGATGTCTGCCTGCTTGGCAAGGCTCTTGGCGCGGTCGGTCTTTTGCTTCAGCTTCAGGTGGTCGGCCTGCAGGCCGCGCAGCCCCTCGGCCAGGCTCTCCTGCTGGCGGTCAGGGCGGCTTTCAGCTCGTCCGGTGTCAGCTCGGCGGCGGGCTTGCCCGTATCCCCTCCCGGCGGGCGAAAAATCCCTCTGCGTCGCGCTGCAATGCCGCGCGCAGCTCATGCGCGTGGGCAGCGGCGTCACCGGCGGTGCGGCTGGCGGCGGCCGTTGTGCGGCTGGGTCGTCAGCCCCTTTCGCGCTCCTCCAGCTGCTTTCGGTGATGTGGTCCTGGGCAGCGCCGCGATTTTGGGGTGCCGGGTCGAGCCGCAGACCGGGCAGGGCTTCGTTGCTTTTTCCAGATCGCGGTCCAGCAGGTCGGCGCGGTTGGCGTTAAGCTGGCGCTGCAGCGTGTTGTACCCTCCTCGGCCTTTGTCCAGCGCGGCTCTGCGCCGTCAGCCATAGGCGGTCTGGCGGTCTGCGCGGCGTCCTGCCGGCCTTTGTCGGCGTCCTGCAGCTGGCTTAAAAAGCTGCCTGCAGTCGGCAGAAAGTCCCTCCGCCAGCTCAATGCGGTGGTCGGTTTTCAGCAGGTCGGCCTCGGCCTGGCTCAGCGCGGCGGTCGCCCCCCTCGTTTTTTGCAATGCTCTCGCGAAGGCTCGCCGTCCGCTGGCCATGATGATGTCGGTCTGGTGCTCGACATCGGCGGCGCGCGCTGCTCCTCGGCGATGAGGCCGGCCAGCTGGCGGCGGCGGGCGGCGCGCCTCGGCAATTTTAAAGGCCGGCGTCACCGCGGGCGATCTTCTCGTCCAGCTCCTTCATGACGGCGGTCTGGCGCTTCTCGTTCGCC
>VOFK01003213.1_pt1 | contig 59984 bp, 91 predicted proteins | sample 5384121 | NCBI WGS metagenome assembly VOFK01 (sample SAMN12384730, study PRJNA508395) | human gut metagenome | isolation source: healthy gut J | host: Homo sapiens | reverse complement strand
TGGAACGCCTAAAAATGACGTTCCTTTTTTCTATTTCCAGCCGTTCTTATTGGACGGCTATTTTATTACCCAAAACGAAAGGAGCATTAGATTTATGAAAAAGACATGGAAACGATTGTGTACGGGCTTCTTAACTCTTGTAACTGTCGTTACTGCTTTACCGACTACACCCGTCCATGCAGAAAGCAAGCAATACTGGACGGAAAGTGCAGAACGTGTCGGTATCATTGAAAAAGTAATGAATGACGGTTCTATCGGTTCGACATTCAATGAGGGCTATATGAAAGTCGAGGGCGAAACTGCCTATTGTATTGACATCAATACAGATTTTAAGAACGGCTATAAGACCAGAGCTGACGCAAGCTCACGCATGAGTGTCGACCAGATTTCAGATGTGGCGTTATCCTTAGAGTATGTCAAACAGTATGGCGAAGCTCACAAGGAATTGAACTATAAACAAGTCTATCTGTTGGAACAATGTGTTGTCTGGCAGAAATTGAGCATACATCTTGGCTGGCAATGTGATAACGTGCGAGCTTCTTATGATGAAATTCCAAAAGCTACGCAGGACGAAGTTTTCTCTGGTGCAAGAGCCTTTGTCAAAGAAAATAAAGGACGCTATGAATGTGGCGGTTATATCTACTCTGGCGAGGGGCAGGAATTGGGACAATTCTGGGCGAAACTCAATGTTGGAAATGCGAAACTTCAAAAGACTTCCAGTAATACCAGCATTACAGACGGTAACGGGAATTACTCTATCGCTGGTGCGACATACGGTGTCTTTGCTGATAAGGACTGCACGGAACAGCTTGCCACCCTTACGACTGATGAAAACGGAAATACAGATGTCGTAGAGGTAAAGGCTGACACAGTCTATATCAAGGAATTATCCGCACCAGCAGGATATAAGGTTGATACAAATATATATTCCTTAAAGGTTGAAGCTGGAAAGACAGCGACCTTGAACGTATCAGATACACCAAAGGTAACAGACACTTTGATTGAACTCTTCAAGATTGATATGGAAACACAGAAAGACAATCCGCAGGGGAACGCTTCTTTAGCAGGTGCGGAATTTACATGGAAGTATTATACTGGCTTCTACAATAAAGACAATCTCCCTGCCGAAGCTACAAGAACATGGGTTACAAAGACAATCGCCGAAACAGACAGCGACGGTACAATCCATTATGTTACAAAATTAGCGGACACATACAAAGTATCTGGCGACAGTTTCTATATGCAGGACGGCAAAGCCGTTCTTCCACTTGGAACACTAACCGTAGAAGAAACAAAAGCTCCAAACGGTTACTTGCTGGACGGTGCATATATGCAGGCTGGCGATAAGTCCGAACAGATTAAGGGCTTATATGTAACACAGATTACCGAGGACGGCGACCTTGCCGTACTTACTGGAAGTAACCAGTTTTCCGTATCAGACAAGGTTATCCGTGGCGGTGTGAAAATTCAGAAACGAGATTTAGAAACGGGCGATACAAAACCACAAGGAAGTGCCACTTTGAAAGATACTGCCTTTGACATCATTTCCTTAAATGATAATGCGGTACTGGTTGAGGGCAAGCTATACAAGAAAAATGAAGTGGTAAAGACAATCCATACAGACATTGAGGGTGTCGCTTCTACGTCTGCTGACCTTTTACCTTATGGAAAATTCCGTATCGTTGAGAGTGAAGCTCCAAACGGATATTTGACAGACGGTGCAAAACCGATTGATTTTGCAATCACAGAGAATGGAAAAATCGTTGATTTAACCGACGAAGCCCATTCTATCTACAATCAGATTAAGCGTGGAGATATTGAGGGCGTAAAAAATCGGAGCAGGCACACACAAAGCGTCTTGCTGATGTTCCCTTTAGGATCACAAGCAAGACAACGGGCGAAAGTCATGTTGTGGTAACTGATGATAACGGGCAATTCTCCACTTCTTCTGACTGGGCTTCTCATAAGCACAATACCAACGCAGGAAAGACCAGCGAGGACGGTGTGTGGTTTGGAACTTCTGAACCAGACGACAGCAAGGGGGCGTTACCTTATGATACCTACATCATTGAAGAAATGCGTTGCGATAGTAACAAAGGCTTTGAGCTTATCCCACCTTTTGAAATCGTGGTATCAAGAAATAACCTTGTGATTGATTTAGGAACGCTGACTGATGAATACGAAAAAGAAATCTCTATCCATACCACAGCGACCAGCAAAGACGGCGAAAAGACTATCCTTGCAGGAAAAGAGGTAACAATCGTTGATACCGTCAAATTAGACGGACTTACAAAAGGCACAAAATATCAGCTCAAAGGCTGGCAGATGTTAAAGGAAGAAAACACCGAGCTTCTTATCAATGGAAAGCGTGTAGAAAATGACTATACCTTTATCGCTGATGATGAAGCTATGAAAGTGGAAATTACTTATACATTCAATGCGTCCGAGCTTGGCGGTAAAAATCTGGTAACATTCGAGGAATTATACGATTTGAGCAATCCAGAAGAACCCGTAAAAGTTGCGGAACATAAAGACATTGAGGACGACGGACAGACGGTACTTATCACAGAGCGTATCATCAAAATTCATACGACTGCTACCGATAAGGACGGCAACAAAGAGCTTGAAGCTGGAAAAGAGGTAACAATCATTGTGATACCATAACCTTAGAGGGCTTAGAAGTCGGCAAACAGTACAAACTTGTAGGCTGGCAGATGTTGAAAGAAGAAAATGCAGAGCTTCTTATCAATGGAAAACGTGTGGAAAGTGATTACACCTTTACCGCAGACAGCGAAACTATGAAAGTGGAAGTTGCCTTTACCTTTGACGCTACTTCTCTTGACGGCAAACAACTTGTAACTTTTGAGGAATTATACGATTTAAGCAATCCAGACGAGCCGAAGAAAGTTACCGAGCATAAAGACATTGACAACGAGGGACAGACGATTACCTTTAAGGAAAAAACCAAAGTCCCAAAAGAACCAGAGAAACCCGAAACACCACAGACACCAGATACACCGCATAAAACAGACAGTCCAAAAACTGGCGATAGCACAAACCTTTACGGACTGCTTGCACTTCTTTTGACTTCTGGTGCTGGACTGGCAGGTATCTTCTTCTGCAAACGCCGTAAAATGAAGAAATCATAAGGCGGTAACGGTATGAGAAAAGAAAAATCACGTTCTCCGCCGATACCGTGTCGGCAGACTTCCGCTTATTCTGGCTTGTCTGCTACTTACCTGCAAGAACACGGATAGTCAAGGGTGCGTAAGCATTTATTTTACCCTTTACTATCTGGGGGCTTGCTGGTACTTCCTTAACTGCCAGAATAAGAAATCACTATCAACAACTTATCAAATATAGAAAGAAACGAGGTAAAACAATATGGAAATGAAATATGTCGTGCCAGATATGGCACAGTCTTTTGGAACACTTGAATTTGCAGGCGAAAGCGAGCCTATCTTTGAAAGAGATAAAAATAACCGCAGGGTCTTAGCCAGACGAAGCTACAACCTTTATTCTGATGTGCAGAAAGGCGAAAATGTTGTCGTGGAAATTCCCGTGCAGGCTGGCGAAAAGCATTTCAAGTATGAACAGAAAGTAAAACTTGTCAATCCGAAATTATACGGCAGAGGTTACGCAATCGGGGATATGGGACATACCGATTATGTGTTACTTGCTGATGATATTGTAGCAGTTGAAGAAAAGTAAAGGAGTGAAAATATTATGAGATTATCAAACGGTTTTGTTATTGACAAAGAGAAAACATTTGGAGAATTAAAATTTACAGCAGTGCGTGATGTATTCTTGCAGAATGAGGACGGGACACCGAGTACCCAGCTTAAAAAGCGTATCTATGATTTGAAGTGCAGTCTGCATGGTGGAATTATCCCCGTGTCTGTACCGCCAGAAGTACCGTTAAGGGAATTTCCGTACAATGCAGTCGTGGAGCTTGTCAATCCAGTAGCCGATACAGTATCACGAAAAACTTATACGGGTGCAGATGTGGACTGGTATGTAAAGGCAGAGGATATTGTGTTGAAGAATAAAGGCAATCAGAACGCAGGCAATCCACAGAACCATGTACCGCAAGGACAGATGAAAAAATAAATGTGAGCCCATATTTTTCTTGTAACTTATATATAGAACCGATATAATTAGTTGAAAAGTTCTGTTTTAAGCCATGTAAAACTATTTTGACAAGGGAAAATGGCAATGTCAAAGGCTTTTGACAGACAAAATAGCTATATTCATATACAATAAAGGAGAAGATTCAAGATGGATATTGGATTACAAATCAAAAAATTTAGGGAACAACAAAAAATTTCTCAAGAAGAACTGGCTCTTAAAATATTTGTTTCAAGACAAACAATTTCTAACTGGGAAACAAATAAAAGTTGTCCAGATGTTAAAAAGTTTAATTACTTTATCTAATATCTTCAATGTGTCTTTAGATAATTTTATAAAAGAAGATATAAAGGAGATGAGGGAGATTGTAGAAAAAGCAACTATTAAAAAGTTTAATGTGATAAGTGTAGTTTTCCTAATTGAATTGATAGTCGTAGCCATAAGTGCCTATCCTTTATTTAGTATTAAGGGAAATATAGGAATTATTATTTGGTTATGCTTGTTTGCAATAACGCTCTATACGGCAAGTAAGATTGAAAAATTCAAAAAGAGCCATGACATTCAAACCTATAAAGAAATTTTGGCATTTATTGACGGAAAGCAATTAACGCATGATGAAACACAACAAGAAATAGGAAAAAGAAATTATCAAAAAATCATATTTGCATTCATTGCAGGTGTAATCGCACTTATTATATGTTTTGTTGTAATTTTTATTTGCCAGCATTTAACAAATTAAAAGGGAGGAGAAATCATGGAATTTTGGCTTATTATGATTGGCTTTATAGTTATGGGCGGAAGTTGTTCATTAGCAGGTACTTGGTGGGATAGAAAAAATAAAAAAGATAAAAAAGAAGAAAAGAAACAATAAAATTTACACTTTATTGTTGATTAAGCAGTTAGTCTTAGGATTGACTGCTTTTTTCATACCTAGAAAGGATTGATTTATGCGTATGATTTGGAACAAAGGACACCGTATCAGAGCCAGCGACAAGCACCGCCTTGTCTACCACTTTTCCATAGGGACGCTTCTGTTTGTATTCATGGCGGTTCTTCTGCTACTGAACATCAAACAGCTCATGCGTACCGACTGGGAACATTTCAGCTTGTTAGAAAACGGCTTGACGCTTTCCCCTTACAACTTCATAACTGTGCTGATAGCGACTGGTGTTTGTGCATTGGTCGCTTTTCTGTATTACCGCTTCTGTTACGACAGTTTCAAGAAGCTATTGCACCGTCAAAAGCTGGCACGAATGATACTGGAAAATAAGTGGTATGAAGCCGATACCGTACAAGACAGCGGTTTTTTTACTGACCTGCAAAGCAGATCAAGGGAAAAAATCGTCTGGTTTCCAAAGATTTATTATCAAATGGAAAAGGGATTGCTCCATATCCGCTGTGAAATCACGTTAGGAAAATATCAAGACCAGCTTTTACGGTTAGAGGATAAATTGGAAAGTGGCTTGTATTGCGAGCTGACCGACAAGACCTTACATGACGGCTATATTGAATACACCCTGCTTTATGACATGATAGCAAACCGCATTACCATTGATGAAGTATGGGCAGAAAACGGCTGTCTTAGGCTGATGAAAAATCTTGTGTGGGAATATGACGCACTCCCTCACGCTTTGATTGCTGGTGGGACTGGTGGCGGTAAAACTTATTTTCTGCTGACGCTCATTGAAGCCTTACTGCATACAAACGCTGTCCTTTACATCTTAGACCCAAAGAACAGCGACCTTGCGGACTTGGGAACAGTCATGCCTAATGTCTATCACACCAAAGAAGAAATGATTGATTGCGTCAATGCCTTTTATGAGGGCATGGTACGGCGAAGTGAGGAAATGAAGCAACACCCGAACTATAAGACGGGCGAAAACTACGCCTATCTGGGACTTCCACCCTGCTTTCTTATCTTTGATGAATATGTAGCGTTTTTTGAAATGTTGGGGACAAAAGAAAGCGTGAGCTTACTTAGCCAGTTAAAGAAAATCGTTATGTTAGGGCGACAAGCAGGTTATTTCCTTATTGTTGCCTGCCAGCGTCCAGACGCAAAGTATTTCTCGGACGGTATCAGAGATAACTTCAATTTCCGTGTGGGACTTGGGCGTATCAGCGAATTAGGTTACGGTATGCTGTTCGGTTCAGATGTGAAAAAGCAGTTTTTCCAGAAGCGTATCAAGGGGCGTGGCTATTGTGATGTGGGAACAAGCGTCATAAGTGAATTTTACACGCCTTTAGTCCCGAAAGGACATGATTTTTTACAGACTATCGGCTCTCTTGCACAAGCAAGGCAGGACGGGACGGCGACGTGCGAAGCGAAAGGCGACGGCACGGACTAGCCGTTGCTGGTGTGGCGTAAGCCACGCCAGCAGGTAAAACCCCTCGGTATCTAACAGAGGGGTACGTTTGCAAATAGACAATAGACAAAAAACATAGGAAACATAAGGCTTCTGGCATGGTTTTCTAGCAAAAATCGGCTGTGAAGTCGCCTTAAAAAACTTCACACTTTACAGATTGGGGGTATGGTTCTGAATGAAGAACAACGGATAAAAGAATTACGGGAGAAACGGATTGCTTACGGTATCTCACAAGGCAGGCTGGCGGTGGCTTCTGGTATCACAAGGGAATATTTCAACAAGATAGAAAGTGGAAAAATGAAGCCGTCAAAGGAACTTCTGGAAACTCTGCATAAGGAACTGGCAAGGTTCAATCCAGAAGTACCGCTTACCATGCTGTTTGATTATGTGAAAATTCGTTTTCCCACGCTGGATATACAGCACATCATCAAAGATATATTAAAACTGAATATCAATTATATGCTCCATGAAGATTACGGACATTACAGCTATACGGAGCATTATTCTTTAGGGGACATCTTTATCTATACGTCGGCTGACGAAGAAAAAGGTGTCCTTTTAGAGTTAAAGGGGCGTGGTTGCCGACAGTTTGAAAGTTACCTGCTGGCACAACAAAGAAGTTGGTATGACTTTCTCATGGACGCACTCATAGACGGTGGCGTGATGAAGCGTATCGACCTTGCTATCAACGACCATACGGGTATTTTGGATATTCCAGAGCTTGCGGAAAAATGCAGGAAACGGGAATATATCGGAAAGTCCAGAAGTTATAAGTTTTATCAGTCGGGCGAGCTTATCAAGCATAGAGAGGACGACAGAGAATATATGGGACGCACCCTTTATCTTGGTTCGCTAAATCAGATGTGTATTTCTGTATCTATGAAAAGGACTATGAGCAGTACGTCAAGTTAGGGACACCGCTGGAAGAAGCCGACATTATCAACCGTTTTGAGATACGGCTTCGGAATGAACGTGCCTATTATGCAGTACGGGATTTGCTGACGTATTATGACGCAGAGCAGACTGCCTTTTCTATCATCAATCAGTATGTGCGGTTTGTTGATGAAGAAGCAGACAAGCGAAAAAATGACTGGAAGCTCAATGACCGCTGGGCTTGGTTTATCGGCGATAATAGACAAAGTCTGAAACTGACGACAAAGCCAGAACCTTACACCTTAGACCGCACATTGCGTTGGGTACAAAGGCAGGTAGCACCAACCTTGAAAATGCTGAAAAAGATTGATAAAGGAAACGGTACAGACTACATGGAAACAATCGAACAGCAGGCAAAGCTCACAGAAAAGCATGAAATGATAATCAAACAGCAGACGACCCCTGCAAAAGATTTGGTGGAAAGTTAGGAGTGATAAAAAATGTGGGTATTATTAAAAGACTTCCTGCTGGTATCTGTTGGAACGGGTATCGGCGTAGTCTTGATGTGTATTTTAAATGTTGGCAAAGAAGCTGACTATGAAATGAAACAATTAGAAGAAAGCGAGGACAATTAAATGAATTTCGGACAAAATTTGTATCAATGGTTTTTATCAAACGCACAGAGCTTAGTGCTTATGTCGATCGTGGTTATCGGTATCTACTTAGGTTCAAGCGTGAGTTTTCAAACTTATCGGTTTCTTGGTGGTTGCCTTGATTGCTGTCGGCTTGGTATTCAATGCTGGCGGTGTGAAAGATGTACTGTTAGAGCTGTTCAATAGGATTATAGGTGCGTAAAATTTTATTGTGGTGCTGATGTATGGGTGCTATAATGTGAAAAAAGAAGTAATCGAGGTGTTCTATTTTGAATGAGAGAGAGAAAATTATTCGTTTATGGTTTGATATGTGGTTGAAACAGCAAGACTTAGGAATGGATAAAATTTTTACAGAAGATGTTGTTTATACGGAAAGCTGGTGTCCTAAATATGAAAATCTTAAAACAGTAAAACATTGGTTTAATGAATGGAATACTCGTGGTAAAGTCATTATTTGGGATATTAAACAGTTCTTTCATAAAGAAAATCAAACTGTCGTAGAATGGTATTTTAAAAATGAAATGAATACGGGAAGTGTTGAAGAATTTGACGGTATTTCCTTAATTGAATGGACAGAAGATAACAAAATCAAATCATTAAAAGAATATGGTTGCAATCTCAATAACTACAATCCATATCAGCACAGCGATAACCCTCAATTTAGAGATGAAAAAACAAACTGGTTTTAAAACTTAATCAAATTATATCCATATACACAAAGCAGTTAGTCTTAGGATTGACTGCTTTTTTCTTGCCAAAATCAGATTGGAGTGATGAAATGAGCGATATTGTTAAGGATATGCAGGAACGTCGGCTGTGAATACATTTCCGACCTGCCCTCCTACAAGCGTAAGTGTGGCAGGAAATGAAGCGGTTACCGCTTACGAATATGATATAAAGACAGTTAGAAGATTTTTCTAAAGTATGTGTTTGGTATGTCGTACCAGAGCTTACAAGATGTGATGAAGCAACAGAAAGGACGTGAGACAATGCAGGAAACAAGGGTGCTGGTGGAAACGAGAGGAACAACTGGCGAAGAAACAATATCATACTGGTTCGACTTGCCGATAGATGTTGCCGAGTTTGAAGAAAAGCTAGGTATCGGTGCAGAAAGTGGGGATTATCGCATTATCGAAAAGGTGTTGCCTTATGCTGATGAAGTTCACGAACATACCAGCGTGTATCAGCTCAACGAATTAGATTTTATGTACCGCCAGCTTTCAAGTGATATGCAGGAAGAATATGTATCACTACTTACGGTGTTTGAGAATTTAGAAGCACTTTATATTTGCAGGAACGTGATTATTGTTTATCCCGACTGTAAAAGCATGATAGATGTTGCAAGGCAAAAGCTGATGAACGACCCGACGTTCAAGCATCTGTCCGACGACTGTCAAGAATACTACTTTGACTTTGAAGCCTATGCTTCTCACTTGCAGGAACACGGGAAATTTTTAGTAACAGAACACGGTATCTTTGAACTGCCAGAGTAGGAAATGAGGTGGTGCTTATGATTGATGATATGGCGGTTTATATTGCTAATCTTGGCAAATACAATGAGGGCTATTTAGTCGGTGCTTGGTTCACGTTTCCTATTGACGAGGAAGATGTAAAAGAAAAAATCGGCTTGAATGAACAGTATGAGGAATACGCAATCCATGATACCGACAACTTCCCCATTGCGATTGGCGAGTATGTTTCCATTGAAGAACTCAATGAGATGTATGAAATGATAGAGGAACTTCCCGACTATATCGTAGAATGTCTGGACGAATTTATCAGCCACTACGGGACGCTGGAAGAAGTCGTGGAACACAAGGACGATATTTATTATTATCCCGACTGTGAAACCATGACAGATGTTGCCTACTACTACATAGACGAATTGCAGGCACTTGGGGACATTCCACCCAGCTTACAGAATTACATTGACTATGAAGCCTACGGGCGAGATTTGGATATGGGCGGTTGCTTTATTGAAACAAGCCGAGGTATGTGCGAGATACCATATTAACGCTGGAAGATCAGCGACAAGCATTGTTGCTACTGACAGCGTATTTCTCTTTTAAGGGACAGTCTGAAAATGGCTGTCCTTTTCTATTTAGAAACTTACGAAAGGAGCTGAAAGAACTTGAAAAAGATTAAAAGCTACACGGGTATCTGGAACGTGGAAAAAGTCTTATATGCAATCAATGACTTTAACTTACCCTTTCCCGTTACTTTTACACAGATTACATGGTTTGTGATTACGGAATTTATCATCATTCTGTTTGGGGATATTCCCCCACTTTCCATGATTAAGGGAGCATTTCTCAAATACTTCGGTATTCCCGTTGCTCTCACTTGGTTTATGTCGCAGAAAACCTTTGACGGAAAGAAGCCGTACTGCTTTTTGAAATCACAGATAACCTATGCCCTGCGACCGAAAATCACTTATGCAGGAAAAGCCGTAAAACTGCATAAGCAGATATTGAATAAAACAATCACGGCAGTAAGGAGTGTGAACTATGTTCCTGATAAAATATATTGACAATAACCTTGTCTGGAACAAGGACAATGAGGTGTTCGCCTACTATGAGCTGATACCGTACAACTATTCTTTTCTATCCGCAGAGCAGAAATTTATCGTGCATGACAGTTTTCGACAGCTAATCGCACAGTCCCGTGAGGGAAAAATTCATGCCTTGCAGATTGCCACAGAAAGCTCAATTCGAAGTATGCAGGAGCAGTCAAAGAAGCTGGTAACGGGAAAATTAAAGGAAGTTGCCTACCAGAAGATAGACGAACAGACCGAAGCGTTAGTATCTATGATTGGGGACAATCAAGTGGACTACCGCTTTTTTCTTGGCTTTAAGCTCATGGTTACGGAAGAACAACTCAATCTGAAGAATATTAAAAAATCGGTGTGGCTGACGTTCACAGAATTTCTCCATGAAGTGAACCACACGCTGATGAATGATTTTGTTTCCATGCCGAATGATGAAATCAACCGTTACATAAAATGGAAAAGTTACTGGAAAATAAAATCTCCCGTCGCTTTAAGGTGCGTCGCTTGGAAATCCATGATTTTGGGTATCTCATGGAACATCTTTACGGCAGGGACGGTATCGCCTATGAAGATTATGAGTACCAGCTACCAAAGAAAAAATTGAACAAAGAGACGCTGATAAAATACTACGACCTTATCCGTCCGACAAGGTGTGTGATTGAGGAAAGCCAGCGGTATTTACGATTGGAACATGAGGACAAGGAAAGCTATGTGTCCTATTTTACCGTCAATGCGATTGTAGGAGAGCTTGATTTTCCGTCAAGTGAAATCTTCTATTTCCAGCAACAGCAATTCACATTCCCCGTTGATACGAGCTATGAATGTAGAAATCGTGGAGAACCGAAAGCATTAACGACCGTACGCAACAAGAAAAAGGAACTGAAAGACCTTGACAATCACGCCTATCAAGCAGGAAGTGAAACCAGCTCAAATGTGGTGGACGCTTTAGACAGCGTGGACGAGCTGGAAACTGACTTAGACCAGAGCAAAGAAAGTATGTATAAGTTAAGCTACGTTATACGGGTGTCTGCATCCGATCTTGACGAGCTGAAACGCCGTTGTGATGAAGTCAAAGACTTTTACGACGACCTCAATGTAAAGCTGGTGCGTCCTGCTGGGGATATGCTGGGGCTTCATTCTGAATTTTTACCTGCCAGCAAGCGATATATCAATGACTATGTGCAGTATGTAAAATCAGACTTCTTGGCAGGGCTTGGCTTTGGAGCGACCCAGCAGTTAGGAGACTACGGGTATCTATATGGGCTATTCCGTTGATACGGGAAGAAATGTGTACCTGCAACCGTCTTTAGCTTCGCAGGGCGTAAAAGGTACAGTTACCAACGCTTTAGCGTCTGCTTTTGTCGGTTCGCTTGGCGGTGGAAAGTCGTTCTGCAACAATCTTCTGGTGTATTATGCGGTGCTGTTTGGCGGTCAAGCACTTCTGTTAGACCCTAAAAGTGAGCGTGGCAACTGGAAAGAAACACTTCCAGAGATTGCACATGAAATCAATATCGTAAACCTTACCAGCGATAAGGACAATGCAGGACTTCTTGACCCATTCGTGATTATGAAGAATGTAAAGGACGCTGAAAGTCTGGCAATCGACATCTTAACATTCCTTACGGGTATTTCCTCTAGGGACGGCGAAAAATTCCCCGTGTTACGAAAAGCAGTTCGCTCCGTTACCCAGAGCGACAGTCGGGGCTTGCTCCATGTAATAGACGAGCTACGCCGTGAAGATACGCCCATATCAAGAAATATCGCAGACCATATCGACAGCTTCACGGACTACGACTTTGCACATCTGCTGTTTTCAGACGGTACGGTGGAAAATGCAATCAGCCTTGATAATCAGCTCAATATCATTCAAGTAGCCGACCTTGTACTGCCAGATAAGGACACGACCTTTGAGGAATACACGACCATTGAATTATTGTCTGTGTCTATGCTGATTGTGATTAGTACCTTTGCCCTTGATTTTATCCATTCAGACAGAAGTTTTTAAGATTGTCGATTTAGACGAAGCGTGGGCGTTCTTAAATGTGGCACAAGGCGAAACGCTCTCTAACAAGCTGGTGCGTGCTGGGCGAGCTATGCAGGCAGGCGTTTATTTCGTTACACAATCTGTATGACGTGTCAAAGGAAAGTCTGAAAAACAATATCGGCTTAAAATTCGCTTTCAGAAGCACTGACATCAACGAGATAAAGCAGACCTTAGAATTTTTCGGTATCGACAAGGACGATGAAAACAACCAGAAACGGCTTCGTGATTTGGAGAACGGACAATGCTTATTGCAGGACTTATACGGGCGTGTCGGTGTGGTACAGATACACCCAGTCTTTGAAGAACTGCTACACGCCTTTGATACCAGACCGCCCGTACAGAGAAATGAGGTGGAGTGATGAAAGAAAGGATAAAAGGTGCGTTCACAAAAAAGAAGATTTTCCACTTTCTCAAAATGGCTCTGTTCGTGGTGGCACTCTCCCTTATCCTGCTTTCACTTTTGGGGACGGTGGCTCATGCGACGGGACTTGTAGACGATACCATAAACGCAGAAAATCTTTACTCAAAATATCCCCTTTCCAACTACCAGCTTGATTTTTATGTAGATAATAGCTGGTCGTGGTTGCCGTGGAACTGGCTGGACGGTATCGGAAAATCGGTACAATACGGGCTTTACTGCATTACCAACTTTGTCTGGACGATAAGCCTTTATTTAGCAATGCCACGGGCTATGTGGTGCAGGAAGCCTATAAACTTGATTTTATTAACGATATGGCAGACAGTATCGGAAAGAGCATACAGACCCTTGCAGGCGTAACCGAGAACGGCTTTTCTTCTACGGGCTTCTATGTTGGTTTCCTGCTTCTCATTATCTTAGTGGTGGGAATGTATGTTGCTTATACGGGACTGATTAAACGGGAAACCAGCAAGCACTTCACGCTGTTATCAACTTTGTGGTGGTGTTCGTGCTGTCCGCTTCGTTTATTGCTTACGCTCCCGACTACATCAAGAAGATAAATGAATTTTCATCAGACATCAGTACCGCTTCTTTGGATTTGGGAACAAAAATCATGCTCCCTAACTCCGACAGCGAGGGCAAGGACAGCGTGGACTTGATACGGGACAGCCTATTTTCTATTCAAGTGGAACAGCCGTGGCTACTTCTGCAATTCGGTAACAGCAACACAGAAGAAATCGGGGCAGACCGTGTCGAAGCTCTTGTATCGGCAAGTCCAGAGGACGAGGACGGGAAAACCAGAGAGGAAGTCGTGAAAACAGAAATCGAGGACAACGACAATAACAATCTGACGATACCGCAGGTAGTGAACCGTTTAGGTATGGTGTTCTTCCTATTGTTCTTCAACTTAGGGATAACGATATTTGTATTCTTGCTTACGGGCATGATGTTGTTTAGCCAGATACTTTTTATTATCTTTGCAATGTTTTTACCTATCAGCTTTCTACTTTCCATGATACCGAGCTATGAAAGCATGGCAAAGCAGGCAATCGTAAGAGTGTTTAATACCATAATGACACGGGCAGGAATAACGCTCATTGTAACGGTGGCATTCAGCATTTCCAGTATGTTTTATAACATTTCCACGGACTATCCGTTCTTCATGGTGGCGTTCTTGCAGATAGTATGTTTTGCTGGTATCTACATGAAGCTGGGCGATTTAATGAGTATGTTCTCTTTAACGCTAATGATAGTCAAAGCATGGGACGACGCATATTCCGCAGACCGTATCTGTTTATGCGACATAGAGCTAGGCGTATGGAACACCGTATTGCAAGGGCGGTAAGTGCTGGCGGTATTTCGGGCGGTGTAGCTGGTGCGGTGGCTGGAAGTGCCGTTGCTGGCAAGAGAGCTGAAAGAAAAAATACAGCTTCTAAAGAAAATCGGGGCAATATCACTTCCAGCATGGGACAGCGTGCAGGCTCAAAGGTGGGTGCTGTCTTAGATACGAAAAATAAAGTGAAAGACAAGGCAAACGCTGTCAAAGAGAACATCAAGGATATGCCGACACAGACCGCTTATGCGGTGTATTCCGCAAAGGAAAAGGCAAAGTCCAGCGTGTCTGACTTTAAGCGTGGCATGGTGCAGGAACAGCAGTCCAGACAGACGGGACAATTGGAAAAGCAGGAACAACGCAGACAGAATATCGCTGACAAGCGTATGGAGCTTCAAAAGGCACAAGAAGCAAGGCAGGTACAGCGAAAGGCTGACGGATCAGCGACAACGGGAGCTACCCGTCCCCATGAGCGACCAGCCACAGCTTCAACCATTCCAAAGCCGAGTGCGGAAAAAATGCAGGAAGTGAAACGCCCTGCCACAGCTCCACTCCGAAAGCAAGTGAGCCAGTCAAGACAAATGTTATCAAAGAGCGTCCGCTATCTTCTGGTGCTTCTGATAGAAAGCACCCCAGCCTACACAGACAGTACATAGGCAGAATGTAGAAAAAGTGGTATCGCAGGAAACACACCAGAATGACACCAAAGACCGCAGGATAAAGGTTCAGCAAACACAGACCGTCCAGAAGAACCAACAGACCATAGAGAAAACTCGTAACCTTGTAACGAAGAAAGGACAGAAGAAAAAATGAAACTGAAACATATCGCTCTTATCGGCAATCTGTTTCCTATCCTCTTTTCTCTGGTGCTTTTCTTTGGCGTGCTCATTAGTGCGGACAGCGACGATGAGAACAGCAACTTTTCTTCTGGCATTACGGGTATGAACCTATCCGCAGAAGTCTTGAAACATCAGCCTATGGTAGAAAAGTACGCCAGAGAAAACGGTATCTCCGAGTATGTCAATGTGCTACTTGCTATCATTCAAGTAGAAAGTGGTGGTACGGCAGAAGATGTTATGCAGAGTTCGGAAAGTCTGGGTTTACCGCCTAACTCCTTAGATACGGAAAGCTCAATCAAGCAGGGGTGTAAGTATTTTGCGTCCCTGCTTTCTTCCTGCAAAAATCAAGGTATCGACGACTTGAATGTAGCGATACAGTCTTATAACTATGGCGGTGGCTATGTGGGATATGTGGCAGGAAAAGGAAAAAAACACACTTTTAATCTTGCAGAGAGCTTCGCCCGTGAGAAATCGGGTGGAAAGAAAGTAACCTACACCAACCCGATAGCCGTTGCGAAGAACGGGGGCTGGCGGTATGGCTATGGAAATATGTTCTATGTGGAAGTAGTCAATCAGTATTTAGCTGTTCCGCAGGTATCGGGAGAACTGGCACAAAAGGTAATGAATGAAGCGTTGAAATATCAAGGCTGGAAGTATGTGTATGGTGGCAGTAACCCGAATACTTCCTTTGATTGTTCGGGATTGACGCAATGGTGCTATGGAAAAGCTGGTATCTCCTTACCGAGAACAGCACAAGCACAGTATGACGCAACCCAACATCTGCCACTCTCGCAGGCAAAAGCAGGCGATTTGGTGTTTTTCCATTCCACCTATAACGCTGGTTCGTATGTAACACACGTCGGTATTCTTGTTTCGCCGACACAGATGTACCATGCAGGCGACCCGATAGGATATGCAGACCTAAGTAGTAGTTACTGGCAACAGCACTTAATCGGTGCAGGACGAGTAAAACAATAGAAAGGACTTGAAAAATATGTTTAAGAAGAATAAGAAACAGACAGAAACTATCAAAGAACCAAAAGAAAAAAAGGTGCGTACTGTCAAGGTAGGCACACATAAGAAAGCCGTGATTGCGTTGTGGGTGGTACTTATTGCAAGCGTGAGCTTTGGGGTGTATAAGAATTTTACGGCTATCGACCAGCACACCACCCATGAAAAAGAAATCATTGAACTTTGCTTGCAGGACACCAACGGGATAGAAAATTTCGTGAAAAACTTTGCGAAGTCCTATTACACATGGAATAACAGCAAAGAAGCGATTGAAGCAAGGACGCAGGCAATCAGCGGTTATCTGACAAAGGAATTGCAGGACTTAAATGTAGACACCATTAGAACCGATATACCGACCAGCTCCACGGTTACAGATGTGATTGTATGGCATATCGAGCAATCGGGAGCGGACACTTTTTCTGCTACCTACGAAGTAGATCAGCAGATAAAAGAGGGAGAACAGACAAGCAATGTGAAAGCAACCTATACTGTAAAAGTCTATGTGGACGCAGACGGGGATATGGTAATCGTTCAAAACCCTACCCTTGCACCAGCAGTTGAAAAATCAGACTATGAGCCTAAGACACCAGAAGCAGACGCAAGCGTGGACGCTGATACGGTAAATGACGCTACCGCTTTTCTGGAAACATTCTTTAAGCTGTACCCAACAGCGACGGAAAAAGAGCTTGCTTACTATGTATTGGGAAATGTGATTGAACCTATCGGCAGGGACTACCTTTATTCTGAACTGGTAAACCCTATCTTTATAAAGGACGGCGACAATGTGAAAGTCAAGGTTGCGGTAAAATTCATTGATAATCAGACAAAGTCTACGCAGGTATCGCAGTATGAGCTTGTGCTACATAAGGATAGTAACTGGAAGATTGTAGGATAAATGATATAGCGTGCATTTCTTATCAGATTTGCACGCTTTTACAAAACGACAAGAAAACTGTGCAAAAATATTGACTTGTAATGACCGAATGCTATAATATAAATGACAAGTGTACTTGGTATTATTTGAAGGGAGCGTTATATAATGGATAAAGAAAAAATACTATCACAAAACAAAAAAGAGAATCTATATCTTGATGAATACGAAAAACATATTAAACTTCAAGGGAAATCTTTTGGCTTAATGTTTGTTTTATTTATCTGCATTTTAATTCTTCTCATTAAAGCAGTTTGTAAAGAACCTACTATGACATAATGACAATTATTGGGTCTGTGGCATTTGGCTCTATGGGTTATGAAGCACATATTTCAAAAAATAAATCCAAATTTGTTATTGCTTTATTCTTTCTTCTATTTATGGGGTATTACTTTTATAAATTTTTAATGATAGGTTTATAGAATGGACGAACATTTAATTTTGCGAAACAGATTAAAAACTGTACGAAAAGAAAAAAAATTATCACAAACAGAATTAGCTGAACTAGTCGGGGTTTCTCGGAATACAGTTAGTTCTATTGAAACTGGACAATTCAATCCAACAGCAAAATTGGCATTAGTGCTTTGTATAGCTTTAGATAAAAAATTTGAAGAATTATTTTATTTTGATTAAAGGAGAGAACGATTATGGAATTAGAGGAATTGATTGTTGAAATAGTTATAGGATTGTTTTTACTTTTTACATCTTATCAAATAGGAATAAAAGAGAATATTACTTTATTACATGGTTATCATTATACACAACTTGACCCTAAAGATAAAAAGGTGTTTACAAAAAAAATAGGAATAGGCACTTTACTGGTTAGTATTGGTATTCTTGTTATGCCGATTATCAATTTAATCTCTCATTCTGAATTAGGCTATTACATAGGTCTTATTTTGATTGTTGTAGGAGTGTTTTATATCATATTCATCATTGTAAAATACAACGGAAAACTTATTAGCTTTAAAAAGTAGAATTGAGGTATGAATATGATAGGACTGAACAAAAGAGATATAAAAAAGGCATTGAAAGCTGGTGCAAAAGCTGGCGGTGTATCATTGGCTGATGTTCGGGCGGATATTGAAGCTACGATTGATGAAGCTATGAATAGCACCGACCCAGAGGTGCAGGCAAATTTCAAAAAGTATTTTGGGAATAAACGCCCTACACCAGAAGAATATATTTATATCATTACGAAAAAGACAAAGGCAAAATTATAATAAAAGGGTCGTGGAAATGCTTCACAGAATTGTGATCTGCATTATCACGGCTCTTTTACTCTCTGTTTACTTTCAAAACTGTAAGTGTAATTGAATACTGCCCTTGCTATAATTTAATTGTATTCCAAAACAAATAAATGTGGCAGGAAGAAAGGAGCGATTTTTAATGGAACACATTTTAAATTTAGAGCAAGTAAAAAAATACTACGGGGGTAACTCTGGAAATATCACAAAGGCAGTAGACGGTATTTCTATGTATGTAGATAAGGGCGAATTTGTCGCAATCATGGGAGCTAGTGGTTCTGGAAAGACTACCCTATTAAACTGTATCTCTACGATTGATACTGTAACCAGCGGACACATTACAGTCAATAATCAAGATATTACCAAAATCAAGGATAAAGATTTTGCTGATTTCAGACGTGAAAATTTAGGGTTCATTTTTCAAGATTTCAACCTTTTAGATACTTTAACGATTGGAGAAAACATTTCTTTATCATTGGTTATCAACAAACAGAACCCTACTGATATTGAGAAAAGAGTTCATGCTATCGCCGATAAATTGGGTATTCGTGATATTTTATCGAAATTTCCTTATGAAGTTTCTGGCGGACAAAAACAGCGTTGTGCTTGTGCTAGAGCCTTAATCAATGAACCGAAACTGATTTTAGCTGATGAACCGACGGGAGCTTTGGACTCAAAAGCTTCCAGATTATTACTGGAAACAATGTCTGAAATCAACAAGAAAATGCAGGCTACTATTTTAATGGTAACACATGACCCGTTTAGTGCGTCTTTCTGTGAACGTATTTTGTTCTTGAAAGACGGTAAAATATTCAATGAAATTTTCAGAGGGGAAAAAAGCAGAAAAGATTTCTTCAATGAAATACTGGATATATTAACCTTGCTCGGAGGTGAAGTGGGAAATGTTAGGTAAGTTAGCGTATAGAAATACAAAAAGAAATATTAAAGATTATTTGATTTATCTGATAACCGTTACTGCATCCTTTTCTCTTATATTTGCTTTTAATTTGGTGGCAAATTCTGATGAAATTGTAAAGTTATGTTCCAGTATGGATGCATTTAAGAATTCATTGTTCGCTGTAAATATTCTTATTATTTTTGTGATATGCTTTTTGATCAACTATACAACGAAATTTATGTTTGAAAAAAGAAGTAAAGAATTAGGAACATATATGCTTCTTGGCATTAAGAAAAAAGAAATTGCCCACTTAGTTATAATTGAAAACATACTGTTGGGAATTTTAGCAATTGTATTAGCTATTCCTATTGGCTTTTTATTCAGCCAGTTTGTGTCGTTAGTAATTGTAAACTTACTGGGTATTCCAAAAACTCTCTTTATTTCTTTGAATTTCGTTTCTATTGGACTATTGATAATTTATTTTTTAACTATTTATGTTTTGGTTTTGCTTAATCTATTAAGAAGAATAAGTAAAATGACGATACGTGATTTTCTTTACTTTTGACAAACAAAATGAAAAGAAAATGTTCCGTGACAGTAAAAAAAGAAATGTCATTTTTGTTTTAAGTATTATTCTTGGTGTGATTTCTCTTTTTCTCTGGAATTCACGTTGTACTATGGATAATTTTAATAAGCAAGAAACACTCACTTATTTGATGGTAAGCGTAATCATGTTGATTATCAGCATTTATGGTATATCTACAACTTGTGCAGATATGTTCTTGACTGTTTTGTTAAAGAATAAAAAAATGAAATATCAAAATGATAATCTGTTTGTAGCAAGAACATTTGCTTCTAAAGCAAGAACAATGAGCTTCACATTTGGTACATTGTCTATGTTGATTTTAACTTCACTGCTGGCTCTGAATTATTCTAGTATCAACAAAGCTTCGTATGATATCAGCGTGAATTTAAATGCACCATATGATGTACAACTCTTTGATGATAAGCAGGTATTTGATGAATATATTCGAGTAATTGAAGAAGAATATACGATTGATAATACCATTGAGTACGACATTTATAAAGAGCCGAATCATCAGGTACAAAATTCTTCCAATCAGAATATTATGATTTTGACCCAGTCTTGAAGTTAAGTGATTATAATAGGTTACTGGAATTAAGAAAGATGCCGTTGCTTTCTTTAAATGATAACGAATACTATATAGTTACAAATAGCAAGTTTGCATATAAGGTTGAAGATAACAAAGATATTGAAACCATAACAGTAGCAAATAAAAATTTGAAATTAAAAGGATATGACACTAAGTCTTATTGGAACTCTATAACTAATACTGGCAGATTTGTTGTTGTACTTCCAGATAAATATGTTCAAGGACTTGAAGTATCAGAAAATCATTTGATTATAGATACAAAAGAAGATACAGACGCAGAATTAGAAAATAAGATAAAAGAAGATATGCAACATCAATTAGTAAAGGTTGATGAAAATGGAGAAATAAATGACGAGTCGTATAGAGTAAACGTAAGAGGTGCAGAAATAGAACAACAAAAAGCAATGGTTGCAATAGTAGCCAGTCTGTTTATGTACATTGCATTTATTTTGATTTCCGCAGTAGGAACAATTTTGGCAGTTCAATCATTGAGCGACTCTACTAAATACAAATATCGCTACCTGACCTTGCGAAGATTAGGAATAAATGATAAGTCGCTATTTAAGACAATCAGAAAACAATTATTGATATTATTTTGTGTCCCTGCAATATCAGCAATATTGTGTTCTTTTGTGATGATGTCGTCATTGAATAATGTGTATCAACAAATTTTGGGAGATAAACACCTTTATCTAATGTACTTTGGCTTGAATTTAATTATCTTCTTCCTAATTTATAGTATTTACTGGATAGCAACGTATATTGGTTTTAAACGAAATATCAACGAGGAGAGTTAGATTTTTCTAGCTCTCCTGCTGTGAAATTATTATAATGGTAAATCAAGGGGGTGTTGAAATGAGAATAGCAATTATCGAAGATGATGAAATCACTCGTTTGGAGCTTTCTAAACTATTGAACACACAAGGATATGAAACAGTTTTATTGACTGACTTTGGAAACCTGACAGAGGAATTAAAGCAATATTCCATAGAACTGGTTCTGCTTGATATTAACCTGCCGTATGAGAATGGCTATGAAGTATGCAGGAAAATAAAACAAGTCATGCCAGTACCGATTATCTTTGTAACAAGCAGAGATACAAATGCTGACGAATTGAAAAGTATTCAAGTGGGTGGGATTGACTTCATCACAAAGCCGTATGACACGCTTATTCTTCTTGAGAAGATCAAGCGTGCATTGCAGTTGTCAAACCCGAGTAATTTCCGTGAGCTTGTCAAAAAAGATTGTACCCTTGATTTACACTTATCCATTTTGAAGTATCAAGAGCAAAGCATTGAACTGACAAGAAATGAATTTCGTATTTTGTACTACTTCTTTATGAACGAAGATAAAGTTATTAGCAAAGAAGAACTATTGGAAAAGCTGTGGAACGACAAATATTATTTAGACGAAAATGTATTACTGGTTAATATGACCCGTCTAAAAAAGAAAATGAAAGAAATCGGTATTGTTCATTTATTGGAAAATATACGAGGAAAGGGTTGGAAACTGTGAGTTTTTTTACATTCTTAGAAGAAAAAATAACAGAGATATTGTTTCAGCTTTTCTTTCTTGCCGTAGTAGCATTTCTCTTGATTTTCTACGGTGTAGATACGCTGTTTGTTGTATCGCTGGTAATTCTGTTCATCAGCATACAAGGGCTTTTTCAATGGTGTTTGTATCGGAAGAAACGTAACGCTTCACAACATATTATTGATTTAGTAGACGGACTGGAAGAAACCTATTATATTGCAGACGTTTTACCAAAGCCAAAGAATTTCAAAATGAAGCCTATTACTACGCACTAAAAAAAGCCTGCAAATCTATGAATGATGAAATCGGCAAAATCACAGAGGAAAAGCAGGAGTATCAAGAATATGTGGAAAGTTTCGCCCATGAAATCAAGATACCGATAGGAGCATTGTCTTTGACGTTCGATAATACGAAAAATTACACGTTGAAAAAAGAAACAGACAAAATATTTCAGTTGGTGGAACAAATGCTCTACTATGCAAGAAGTGAAAATACGGAAAAGGACTATTTTGTAAAACAGTTGCAGTTAGACGAAGTGATACATAATGTCATTCTGAAATTCCGTCATTCGCTTATGGAAAGAAAAGCAATTATCAATATCCATGACATAGAAAATGTCATTTATACTGATGAAAAATGGCTGACATTCATTCTATCTCAAATCGTGCAAAATGCGATTAAGTATTTTGATAAGCAGGAAAATAAGCTGACGATATACAGTCAAGACAATGGTACAAATATATTACTTGTGATTGAAGATAATGGTTGTGGAATAAAAGCGTCTGATTTATCCCGTGTATTTGAAAAAGGTTTTACGGGTTCAAATAGAAACAAGGCAAATGCAACGGGTATGGGACTGTATCTATCGAAAAAATTATGCGATAGGTTGGGCTTGAAATTGGATATTGCTTCTACGGAAAAAGAATATACAAGACTGACCATTACATTTCCAAAAGGAACAGTTCATAATTTTTCAGAGTAATTTGAAAACCATGCCAACATTGATACGGTGCTTTAAGGGGGCTTGCATTATGGAAAGCTTTAAGTACAATTCTTTGCAATCAAATTCCACCTAATAGCACACTATTAAAAATTGAATATGTTTTAGCTTTAAAGGCTCGTACAGACTATATGTTTTGTGCGGGCTTTTTTCATACCCGAAAAAATAAAAATTTTTCAAAAGAGGTCATTAAATCACACCTTTCATTCCCTATATGGTGCGGAAAGAGGGATAAACACTTTTCAAATCATAGTGGAAAGGAGGTGAGATTGATGAAACCGTCTGACTTCCAGAAAACAGTTCAATGTCGTTTTGAAAGTTGTTTAAAGAAAGTTGTCCGTCATATTGTAAAGGACTACCAACAAGGATTGAAACGACGAAAAGATAAAGAAATTCCATTCTGTGAACTTCCAGAAATTTTCGTTGAAAATTTTGCTGTGTGGGACGACTACGAAACAGATTATACAATCTTTTCAGTATGTGGCATTGATATTCGTGTCCTTGATGATGAATTGGCAGAAGCCTTGAAGAAACTTCCAGAAAGAAAACGCAATACTCTGTTGATGTATTACTTCTTGGAAATGACAGAAAGTGAAATTGCCAACTTGCAGAAAGATCACGCAAAGCGGTGTATTTAGAAACCGACATCACGCTTTGGAAACTATGAAAAAAATACTCAAGGAGGAACATTAGAAATGAAGCAGTTATTTAAGAAGCCGTCTTATTACTTGCTTTCGCAGCAATGGACGGGGACGAAAAAGCGATTGAAAAATTACTGGCATTTTATGACCCTTACATATCAAAGTGCTGTTTGCGTCCACTCTATGATGAATACGGCAATGTTATATCGTTGTAGATATGGAGTTAAAAGGACGTATCAGAGAAGCACTTATCAAAATGATTTTAGGTTTGATATTGAAGATATGGACTTAGATCGAAGAATAAGCAGTTTTTAGCGGAGCATGATTTAATATCCCCCTCTTTCCTACTCTGCCACCTGCTTTTATATGAAAGCAACACGCTTTCACCACAGCTCTTTGACAACTGAATAAAGCAGACAGATACGTTTGTGAGATGGCGAGCCACGGGGACTGTACGCCACGACCTTTCCAAAAGAAAGCGAGCGACCCACGCAGTGATCCGAGAGCGACTGTTGGAAAAGTTGTTTTGCCACGACCTATCCTCACAGAATAATGATACGTCCGCATGGTGCGGTTCTGCCCACAAGAATGGGAATAGTTGAGATACTAATGGAGCTTTCCAAAGCCGTCTGTCTGCTTGTAAAAAAACAACACACAGTAAAGGGGGGTGCATAGATTATGAACAATACTGATGTGCCTATCTGGGAAAAATATACGCTGACGATTGAAGAAGCGTCTAAATACTTCCGCATTGGCGAAAAGAAATTGCGTAAATTAGCCGAAGAAAATATTGACGCTGGCTGGGTTATCGTGAACGGTAATCGTATTCAGATTAAGCGAAAACAATTTGAAAAAATCATAGATACATTGGACGAAATCTAATGTCATTGAGCCGTAGATATGGTATAATAAAGTATAGCGTATCACGGCTCATTCCATGACGGAAAGGAGCTTTACACTATGTCTAATGTAAAACGAAAAGACAGTAAAAATCGCAATTTGCGTAATGGAGAGAGCCAGCGAAAAGACGGAAGATACGTTTATAAATATACCGATATATACGGAAAGCCACAATTTATCTATTCTTGGAAACTTGTACCGACAGACAAGACACCTGCTGGAAAGCGTGATGATATTTCATTGAGGGAAAAAGAAGCACAGATAAAAAAAGACCTTAACGACAGTATCGACACAGTCGGCGGTAAAATGACAGTCTGCCAGCTCTACGAGAAAAAGAACAGCCAAAGAAAGAACATCAAGAGGGCTACTGAAAAGGGACGACAGTATCTTATGAACGCTCTGAAAAATGACCCATTGGGTATGAGGGCGATTGATACTGTTAAGCAGTCGGACGCTAAAGAATGGGCTATCAGAATGAGTGAAAAAGGATATGCCTATAAAACAATTGATAACTATAAGCGTTCCTTGAAAGCGTCATTTTACATGGCGATACAAGACGACTGTATCAGAAAGAACCCATTTGAATTTAAGCTAAGTGATGTTCTGGAAGATGATACGGAGCAGAAAGTTATCCTTACACCAGAGCAGGAAGAACGCCTGCTTGCCTTTATGGAAAAGGATAAGATTTACAGCAAGTATTATGATGAGGTTGTGCTTCTGTTGGAAACGGGACTTCGTATTTCTGAATTTTGCGGACTGACGACGCATATTGATATGCAGAACAAAATACTCAATATAGACCACCAGTTATTGAAAGACAGCGAAATCGGCTACTATATTGAAACGCCAAAGACCAAAAACGGAAAACGAGAACTTCCATTGACAGAACGGGCTTATCAAGCAATCCAAAGAATACTAAAGAACAGAGGAAAAGCACAACCGCTGATCGTAGGTGGTTACAGCAATTTCCTATTCTTAAACCGTGAGGGCTTGCCTAAGGTTGCAGGAAACTATGAGGGTATGGTGCGAGGGCTGATTAAGAAGTATAACAAATATCACACGGACAAGTTACCGAACATCACACCACATTCATTCCGACATACTTACTGTACGAATATGGCAAACAGAGGAATGAACCCAAACACCCTGCAATATCTCATGGGACACGCCAACATAACCATGACACTTGGCTATTACGCACACGGTACATTTCAATCTGCAAAAGCAGAACTGGAAAGACTGGCTTGTTAATATCGGAGCGTATATTTACTACTCATTTACTACTTTTGGTTGCATTTTCATGCTGGTAAATGCCAGCTTATGCAAGGTATCTTCCGAAAAGAAAATACCGATAAAGCCCTAAAATACGGGATATATCGTCATTTACCAACTTATGAAAAGATAATCAGAAATTTAGTAAGTTTTTAATGATAAAATTCTTTTAAATCGTTATTTGTATTTTCAATAGTTTTAAAAAATGTTTTCGAGGTTGTCGGCTAAAATATTAAATAAAGCTTTGGCTTGCTTGTGTTCCCATACAATGGCTTGACGGTCATTTGGAGTATCAACGTTATATTGGTTAAAAATAATTTTCTCTTATAATTTCAATTAAAAATTTAATATCAGCTATTTTACCGACTGTAAGACTTAAATTATCTTTTTATTTGAATTTTATCTGACATTTTAATATACCTCCGTGCTTGACATATTCGAGGCGGTAATATATAATTTAAGTGTGTGATATAGTTACCGCCCCTTGTGGTGGTGCTTGCCTTGTATGAGTTGGTAGCTTATACAAGGCTTTTTTTTCTTTTATGATAATTGCAAGGTTATTACTGCCCCGTAATTCATAAAACGGGTGTAATGCCCTCTGACCTCTTTAAAGACGGTTTTAAGGCTGATACCTGCTGATATGACATAAAAGCAAGATTACGGGGAATATAACCTATTTTGTAAGCGACAGACCTATTCACACTTATCATAACGGCTACTGCGTTGTTATCGTGTAAATTTGCCTTGTCACGTTCAAGCCATACTCTTACTTGATTAGGACGGTATGCCGCCGCAATGCGTGCAAGTGCCTTTTGTCTGTTCCCTTTGGTTACTCCGGCAATCTTGCTTTCAATGGTGTTGCCTTTTATCAGTTCCCAAGCCTTTTTAAATGCGGCGGAAAGTGTTAAGCCCATTTTCTTCAATCGGTTTGCCATAGTTGCAACTATGCGGCGGATTGCGTGAATGTTCTTCATTGTGTTTCGCTCCCTTTCGTTTTTTTTATGTAGTCAACCTTGACTATGGTTATATTATACTACTTGTACAACTATAATACAATATACAAATCATACAAACTTGTACAAGTATTTTTATATAAAAATTCTACTTGTACAACATAAAAAAAAACATGTTATAATATCTTTAGATTAAAGATTATATTTAATCTCATGTAGTGTCGGGAGTGACTGGGCGGTTGTTCTGACTTACGGGGAAAGGAACAAGATATAATGAGTGAAAGCACTTTTTAGTATTAATTATTTTGTTTTTTTGCTTGTATATGTGATAAAAAAATAAGCCGCCCACTTCTGCAAAAGTGAACGGCTTGGGGTAGAAGTTTTCTTCTACTTTTAAAGTTTTCATAACAGCAGAATGACCGTTAAGTCACTCCTTTTATCTACTTGTATTTTATCAAAAAAGTATAGGTATTGTCAAGGGGTGATAATATGACTGAATCTAAAGGAAATTCACAAACAAGAGCAAAAAAATAAATATAATTCAAAAAATTATGATAGTTTAAGAATAGTAGTTAAAAAGGCAAAAAGGCTATTATAAGCCAATATGCACAAGAACAAGGAAAAAGTATAAATGGACTTGTAAATGAACTTTTAGAGGACAAAATACCACAATTAAAAGTATTGAAAGAAAAAATAGAACAGAATAAAAAGCCGCTTTATGCGGCGGAATGTTCAACCTATCCACCGCCATAAGCGGCTTTTTATTATGCCCGAAAGTATACAAGCAAATATATTAAAAAGGCTTTAAAGGCTAAATATGCGGCTTATACGGATAATAAAATTGAAATTATAATATTTATGTCTAAAAAATATATGTCAAATCGTTTGTTATGCGGTTTGGCTTTTCTTTTTTATGTGACAAATTTATTAAATAATCTGAATAAGATATTTTTGCAATTTTGAAAGCAATAAAGGACAAATAAAGGACAAAATCAAAAAATTGCTTGATGATAAGAAATATATAAGGATAAACAAAAAGCCCCCAAACAAAGCTATATAGCCAAATTCGGGGACAATTCCTTGGAGCTAACGAGCGGAGTCGAACCGCCGACCTCTTCATTACCAATGAAGTGCTCTGCCTACTGAGCTACGTCAGCATTATTACAATACTGTATAAATGCGTTACACACATATTTCATCTGTGTTTTAGTAACTATATTATTATATTATACAAAAAAAAGAGTTTGTCAATACAAAAAACATTAAAAAAAGGAGATTGAATTTCAATCTCCTTTACATCTTATCACGCATTATTTCTTCAAGTTCATCATAATTAATATTATTATCATCATAAACGCTCAAATCTTTTTGAGATTTATTTTTTGTCTTAAAATCTTCGTGGTCTTTTCTTTGCGTCGGCAATATTATGAATATTAAGTTCGTGCCAACGTTTTAAAATTGAGTTGATATATGGAAACGAGAGTTTTGTTGTCTGCATAATGCAATACTCATATGCAAGTTCAACCATATCTTCATCCATCAAAAAATTTATCGTGCCACGTTTTTAGATAATTTTCTTCTGTTTTTTGAAAGGTTTCTGTTTTCAATACCGAAAAAGCTTTCTGATTTTATATTCGTAGCCGTTTTTCTCTTTTTCGGCTGTTATAAATTTATCGGCAGCGTCTATGGTGAATATACCGTTTTTTATTCCACGATATAGCTACTTTTTCAATATAGTTCATATTTTTTTTGCCGTTTGAAACACAGTACTCAAGCAATATTGTTATAACCTCCGGTGAAAGCTGAAGTTCATCATAAAAAAATAAAAAGTGTTTCAATTTCACTGTTTGTAAGTGTTTTACCGAGTATTTCCTGTGCAAGTAAGCATAAATCGGCAAGTTCTTTATTTTGAGTCATAGCATTTGAAACTTGGTCTATACTCTTTTTAATTGGACTGCTTTCTGTATTTTTGAATAGGTTCGGCTTGTTTTATGGGAATGCTTACGTTGATATTTTTTCTTCTTTAGCGGAAAAACTGATATTTCCGCTGTCTTTATCATATTTCAAAGCACCTTTTTTATTCCAATAATCAAATGCGTTTATAACGTCGCTTTCAAGCAAATTAAGCTGACTTGCAATACTGCTTGCGGACATTTCATATCCGTAAACCGCAAGAGACAGTGCAAGCAGGTATACTACTTTTAACATAAGCACCGTTTGCCTCAGGCATATAATTTTCTATAAAATCCACCGATACGGGGATATAATCAATATTACAACTAAATTTAAGCATAACTAAAAATCTCTCCATATAAGTTATTTGGGCTGATGAAAAACTGTCGCTAGCCTTATTTATATATTATATATCAGTTTGAGTCAAAATGCAAAGATTTATGAAAAAAAAATTCAAAATAATACGGTATGCCTCTTGACATACCGTATTATTTGTGATAATATAATAAACTGTATCTTAGACTTAAAATCGGGATACTATCCAATAAATTTCACATTATCATTGTATGTATTATAGCATGAATATATACAAAATGCAACCCCAATTTTTGGAGAGAAATTTAGATAAAAGGAAAAAATACTTAAACTACTATTATGATGATGAGGTGATTTAAGAAAATGGTGCATGAAGTAGAAGTAGGAAAAAAATGTGCGTCTAAGCTATTCGAAAATTAAAGAAGTTTTGGATATTATGCCTAATCTTATAGAGGTACAGAAAGACTCCTATAAGTGGTTTCTTGAAGAAGGTCTAAAAAGGAAATATTCCACGATATTTCTCCTATAACAGACCACGCCGGTAAGCTTGTACTTGAATTTTTTGATTACAGATTGGATTACAATTCAAAGTACAGCGTTGAAGAATGTAAGGAAAGGGATACAAAGTATGCCGCTCCTTTGAGAGTAAGCGTAAGACTTATCAACACTGAAACAGGCGAAATCAAGGAACAGGAAATATTTATGGGTGATTTCCCTCTAATGACAGAGCAGGGAACATTCGTTATTAACGGTGCTGAACGTGTAATCGTCAGCCAACTTGTACGTTCACCGGGTATTTATTACGAATTTGAGCGTGATAAGACAGGTAAACCGCTTTTTACAGTTCAACAGTTATTCCTTACAGAGGTGCATGGCTTGAATATGAAACAGATTCAAACGATGTTTTCTCGGTAAGAATAGACAGAACAAGAAAACCTTGCCGGTAACAGTTCTTTTTAAGAGCAATGGGACTTGGTTCAAATGCCGAAATACTTGACGTATTCGGTGAGGATATAAGACTTCTTGCAACATTTGAAAAAGATACTACGGAATCAAGAGAAGAAGGACTTCTTGAAATTTATAAAAAGACTTCGTCCGGGTGAACCTCTTAACGTAGAAAATGCAGAATCACTTATAATGAATATGTTCTTCGATCCGAGAAGATATGATCTTGCTAAGGTCGGAAGATATAAATTTAATAAAAAGCTTGCTATTTCGGCAAGAATTAAAGGCAAAACACTTGCAGAACCTGTTGCAGACCCGAGAACAGGCGAAATAATCGCTAATGAGGGTGACGCAATAAGTGCGGATTTGGCTATGCAAATCGAAAGAGCAGGTGTAAATCAGGTTGAATTGTTTGTTGAAGGTAAAAAGGTAAGAGTATTCTCTAACAATATGGTTTACCTTGACGAGTATGTTGACTTTGAAGTTGAAGATTTTCCTGTTAAAAAGGTTAGAAAAGCAATTATTGAAGAAATAATTGAGAATGCCGAAACAGAAGATGAAATCAAGGAACAGCTATGGGCAAGAATTGATGAACTTGCTCCTAAGCATATAATTATCGACGATATGTTTGCGTCTGTAAACTATTGTCTAAACCTTGCTAACGGCATAGGTAATGTTGATGACATCGACCACCTTGGAAACAGACGTGTTCGTTGTGTTGGTGAACTTCTTCAAAACCAATTCAGAATTGGTCTTGCTCGTATGGAAAGAACAGTAAGAGAAAGAATGTCAACACAGGAACTTGAAATTATAACACTTACATCATTAATTAATATAAGACCGATAATTGCGACAATAAACGAATTTTTCGGTTCATCACAGTTGTCACAGTTTATGGACCAGAACAACCCTCTTGCCGAACTTCGTCATAAGAGAAGAATTTCAGCACTTGGTCCGGGCGGTCTTTCAAGAGAAAGAGCCGGATTTGAAGTTTCGTGATATTCACTATTCTCACTACGGCAGAATGTGTCCTATCGAAACTCCTGAAGGTCCTAACATCGGTTTGATTACATCACTTGCAACATTCGCAAAGATTAATCAATACGGATTTATTGAGGCACCTTTACAGAAAAAAGTTGATAAGGAAACAGGTCGTGTAACAGATGAAATCGTTTATATGACAGCCGATACCGAAGATGAATTTGTAATCGCACAGGCAAACGAACCTCTTGATGAGGAAGGACGTTTTATAGATAAAAAGGTTTCTGCCCGTTATAGAGATGAAATCTTGGAAGTACCGGGTTCAAGAATTGACTATATGGATATTTCGCCGAGACAGCTTGTATCGGTTGTTACGGCTTGTATCCCATTCCTTGAAAACGATGACGCTAACAGAGCACTTATGGGTTCTAACATGCAGTGTCAGGCAGTGCCTCTTTTTTGACAACGGATTCTCCTATCGTCGGTACAGGTATCGAACATAAGATAGCTAAAGACTCCGGTAGTGCCGTACTTACAAAGGAAGACGGTGTAGTTGAAAAAAGTTGCCGCAGACCAAATCGTAATTAAGGGTGACAGCGGTATCAGACATACGCACAAACTTATTAAGTTTGCACGTTCAAACCAAAGCTGTTGTATCAACTACAGACCTATCGTTAAAGAGGGCGAAAGAGTTAAGAGAAACGACATAATCGCCGACGGTCCTGCTATGGATAACGGTGAACTTGCACTAGGTAAGAATATTCTTATCGGTTTTATGACTTGGGAAGGTTATAACTACGAGGACGCTGTTCTTATCAGTGAAGAACTTGTTAAAATGATGTGTTCACATCAATTCACGTTGAAGAATATGAATGTGAAGCACGTGATACAAAAACTTGGTCCTGAAGAAATTACAAGAGATATTCTAACGTATCGGAAGATACTCTAAAGGACCTTGACGAACAGGGTATTATCAGAATCGGTGCGGAAGTACACGCAGGTGATATTCCTTTGTCGGTAAGGTTACACCTAAGGGCGAAACGGAGCTTACCCCTGAGGAAAGACTTCTGCGTGCAATCTTCGGTGAAAAGGCAAGAGAAGTAAGAGATACTTCACTTCGTGTTCCACACGGTGAACAGGGTATAATTATAGATGTTAAGAAGTTCACAAGAGAAAACGGCGATGAATTGTCACCGGGCGTAAATGAAGTTGTACGTTGTGTTATCGCTCAAAAAGAGAAAGATTTCTGTCGGCGATAAGATGGCAGGTCGTCACGGTAATAAGGGTGTCGTTTCAAGAGTATTGCCGCAGGAAGATATGCCATTCCTTGAAGACGGTACACCACTACAAATCGTTCTTAACCCTTTGGGCGTGCCTTCTCGTATGAATATCGGTCAGGTGCTTGAAATGCACTTGGGCTACGCATACAGATGTCTAAGCTTAAAGACTCGTGAACAGCTTGAAAATACAATTATTGACGATAATTTCAGACAAAATATAATTGACGCTAAGTCAAAGGCAAGAGAAGGAAGATTTATTAAACTTGCAACTCCTGTATTTGACGGTGCACAGGACGAAGATATAAAACTTGCATTTAAAGAAGCAGGTTTAAGACCTGACTTTAAGTCAGTCGTATATGACGGACGTACGGGTGAAAAAGTTTGATAACCCTGTTACAGTCGGCGTCATGTATTACTTGAAACTTCACCACCTTGTTGACGACAAGATTCACGCACGTTCGACAGGTCCTTACTCCCTCGTTACGCAGCAACCCCTGGGCGGTAAAGCTCAGTTCGGCGGTCAGCGTTTCGGTGAAATGGAAGTTTGGGCTTTGGAGGCTTACGGTGCCGCTTATACATTGCAGGAAATCCTGACAGTTAAATCTGACGATATTGTCGGTCGTGTTAAGACATACGAGGCAATCGTTAAGGGTGAAAATATTCTAAGTCAGGTATTCCTGAATCATTTAAGGTACTTGTTAAGGAACTTCAGTCACTTGCACTTGATATTAAGATTCTTAATCATAATATGGAAGAAATCGACCTTGACGCATCATTTGAAGATGAGGACGAAGGTGTTGTAAGCGAAGAACTTGTACAAACAATGGAGGACAAGGACGGAATTACAGATACTTTTGATGAAGATGATCTTAATGATGCAAGTATGGTTTTGGATGATTCAGACGAAAATGATTTCGGCGTTGATGATTCTGATGATATTGATTTCGGCGATGACGACGAAATATAATCATGACGTGTGAATAGACTATGGAGGTTTTTAGATGTTAGAATTTAACAGCTTTGAGGCAATTAAAATCGGTTTAGCTTCTCCCGAGACAATACTAAGTTGGTCACACGGTGAAGTTTTAAAGCCTGAAACCATAAACTACCGTACTCTTAAGCCTGAAAAAGGACGGATTATTCTGTGAAAAGATTTTCGGTCCTACAAAGGATTGGGAGTGTCACTGTGGTAAATATAAGAAAATCAGATTTAAAGGAAAGGTCTGCGAACGCTGCGGAGTTGAAGTAACAAAAAGCAAAAGTAAGACGTGAAAGAATGGGACATATTGCTCTTTTGCAACTCCTGTTTCACATATTTGGTATTGCAAAGGCGTGCCGTCATCAATGGGACTTATCATTGACCTTTCTCCAAGACAGCTTGAAAAGGTACTTTTACTTTGCATCATATATTGTAACTGATCCGGGTACTTCAAACCTTATGCAAAAATCAGATTCTTTCAGAGACTGAATATCGTGAGGCATATGAAAAAGTATGGAGATAAGTTCAAAGCAGGTATGGGTGCAGAGGCTATCAAGACTTTGCTTGAAAGAATTGATCTTGAAGAACTTTCAAGAGAATTAAAGGAAGAGCTTGACGCTACACAAGGACAAAAGAAAGCAAGAATTATTAAAAGACTTGAAATTGTAGAAGCATTCAGACTTTCGGGGTAACAGACCTGAATGGATGATTATGACTGTTATTCCGGTAATTCCGCCGGAACTTAGACCTAGACCTATGGTACAGCTTGACGGCGGACGTTTTGCAACGTCTGACCTTAACGACCTTTACAGACGAGTTATAAACAGAAACAATCGTTTAAAAGACTTCTTGAACTTGGCGCTCCTGATATTATTATCAGAAACGAAAAACGTATGTTACAAGAGGCTGTTGACGCACTTATCAATAACGGTCGTCGCGGAAGAACTGTAACAGGACCGGGTAACAGACCGCTAAAATCACTTTCGGATATGCTTAAAGGTAAGCAGGGACGTTTCCGTCAAAAACTTGCTTGGTAAGCGTGTTGACTACTCAGGTCGTAGCGTTATCGTTGTAGGTCCGGAAATGAAGATTTATCAGTGCGGTGTGCCAAAAGAAATGGCTATCGAATTGTTTAAGCCTTTCGTAATGAAAGAACTTGTATCTCGCGGACTTGCACATAATATAAAGAGTGCAAAGAGAATGGTTGAGAGAACAAAGCCGGAAGTTTGGGACGTTCTTGAGGACGTAATTAAGGGAGCATCCTGTACTTCTAAACCGTGCGCCTACACTTCACAGACTTGGTATTCAAGCATTTGAGCCAAAACTTGTTGAAGGACGTGCTCTAAAAACTTCATCCGCTTGTATGTACGGCTTATAACGCCGACTTCGACGGTGACCAGATGGCTATCCACGTTCCTCTTTCACCGGAGGCACAGGCCGAGGCACGTTTCCTAATGCTTTCAGCAAATAACTTGCTTAAACCGCAGGACGGACGGACACCCTGTAACTGTTCCTACACAGGATATGATTTTGGGTTCTTACTACCTGACAATTCAAAAGGAACATTATGACAGAATTATTGATACAATTCTTGATGATGAACCTAAAATCAATGTATTAATCGAAAGACTTTCTGATATGGAACAGGAAGAAAAAACGTTGTTATATACAATGAAGAAGAACCAATCAAGAGCTTTACTGATGTAAGAGAGGCTCTTAAATATATGAGAGAGAGTTGCCGGAAGTTGCAATGAATGAAACAGAAATTCACGCAAATCCTGTAACTTTGGTATTACCTAATAAATCACTTCAAATTTCACTAAAGAAATTAATAAGTGAGGCTAAGAAACTTGTAATAAAGAAGTATACTACATTTGATGAGGCACTTCTTGCTTATTATAACCACGAAGTAACTCTGCACGAAAGAATTCTTGTTGAAGTTACAAAGAAGATTAACGGAGTAGAAAAGTCAAAACTTATCGGTACAACTGTCGGTAGAATTATATTCAATAATAATATTCCTCAGCATATCGGTTATATTGACAGATCAAATCCTGAAAATGAATTTGACCTTGAAATCGACTTTGTTGTAGGTAAGAAACAGCTTGGTAAAATTATTGATAAGTGTATCAGAGTTTGCGGTACTTCAGAAACAGCCGAAGTGCTTGATAAGATTAAGGCCACAGGTTATAAGTATTCTACAAGAGGTGCTATAACTGTTGCCGTATCAGATATCGAGGTTCCTGAAAAAGAAACAAAGTTATCCTTGCTGACGCTGAAAAGCAAGTCGAAGGAATTATGCAGAAGTATCAGATGGGTCTTCTTACAAATGAAGAACGTTATCAACAGACAATTAAAATTTGGGCAAAGGCTTCATCTGATGTCACAGACGCCATGATGGAACACCTTGGTGAGTTCAACCCAATCTTTATGATGGCTGACTCAGGTGCCCGTGGTAGCGTTAACCAAATTCGTCAGCTTGCAGCTATGCGTGGACTTATGGCGGATACACAGGGTAGAACAGTCGAAATTCCTATCCGTGCTAACTTCCGAGAAGGTCTTAACGTACTTGAATACTTCATTTCATCACACGGTGCGCGTAAAGGTCTTACAGATACAGCTCTTAGAACAGCCGATTCAGGTTACCTTACAAGACGTCTTGTTGACGTATCACAGGATGTTATCGTTCGTGAAATCGACTGCGGTACTGATGAAGGCGAATGGGTAACTGAAATCACTGACGGTAAAGAAAGTATCGAACCGCTATATGACCGTATCGTCGGCCGTACAGCTATGCAGGATGTTATTCACCCTGAAACAGGCGAAGTTCTTGCAAAGAACGGTGAACTTATAACAGACGTACAGGCTAATAATATTGTTAATGCCGGTATCGAAAAAGTATATATCAGAAGCGTACTTACTTGTAAGTCAAAAATTGGTGTTTGTGCTAAATGTTACGGTACAAACCTTGCTACAGGTGAACTTGTTAATGTCGGTGAGGCAGTTGGTATTATTGCCGCACAGTCAATCGGTGAACCGGGTACACAGCTTTCACAATGCGTACTTTCCACGCCGGCGGTGTTGCGTCAGGCAGCGATATTACACAGGGTCTTCCTCGTGTCGAGGAACTTTTCGAGGCAAGACGTCCAAAGGGTCTTGCTATAATCTCAGAAATCGGCGGTACAATTACTGTAACAGAATCAAAGCGTAAGAGAGAAGTTACAGTTGCCAATGACCAGACAGGTGAAGCTAAGACTTACACAATTCCATACGGTTCAAGTATTAAAGTTCATGACGGTGACGTTATTGAGGCGGGTGACGAACTTACAATGGGTTCTGTAAACCCCTAATGATATTCTTCATATCAGAGGTCCTCATGCCGTTCAGGTTTATATCGCACGTGAAGTTCAGAGAACATACCGTATGCAGGGTGTTGACATCAACGATAAGCACGTCGAAGTTATCACACGTCAAATGTTGCGTAAGGTTAGAGTTGAAGAGGCAGGCGAAACTGATCTTCTTATCGGTTCACTTGTTGATAGGTTTGAACTTGAAGAGGCAAACGAGAGAGTTAAGGAAAAAGGGCGGTACTGAATTTGCAACTGCATCTCCTGTACTTCTTGGTATCACTAAGGCTTCTCTTGCAACCGAATCATTCCTTTCAGCCGCATCATTCCAGGAAACAACAAAGGTTCTTACAGATGCAGCTATTAAGGGTAAGGTTGACCCACTTCTTGGTCTAAAGGAAAATGTTATCATCGGTAAACTTATTCCTGCCGGTACAGGTATGAGTATGTATAAAGATATTAATATTACTATCGACGGCGAAGAAGTTGACAACGAAGAAATAGAATAAAATAATTATGAACTGCTGTGAATTTTCACAGCAGTTCATTTTGTTTAAAAAAATTATATATAAAACTGATATAAATAGGCTGCTTTTTGTGCAAAAGGAAGAATTAATCATTAAAATGATATAAATTTAACATATAGGCTTGTATATTTTATAAATTTGATGTAAAATATATATAAATGGGCATATACTATGCTCACTCAAAGATAAAAAATATATATATATTTTTTAGGAGGAATTTAAAATGGCAGTTAAAGTTGCGATTAACGGATTCGGACGTATTGGACGTCTTGCATTCAGACAGATGTTCGGCGCAGAGGGTTATGAAGTTGTAGCTATCAACGACCTTACAAGCCCAAAGATGCTTGCTCATCTACTAAAGTATGATTCATCACAAGGGTAAGTATGAAAAGGCTGATACAGTTTCAGCAGGTGAAGATTCAATCACAGTTGATGGTAAGGAGATTAAGATCTATGCATTCCCTGATGCAAACAACTGTCCATGGGGCGAGCTTGACGTAGACGTAGTTCTTGACTGCTCAGGTTTCTATACATCAAAGGAAAAGGCTCAGGCTCATATCAATGCCGGTGCTAAGAAAGTTGTTATTTCAGCTCCTGCAGGCAACGACCTACCAACAATCGTTTACAACGTAAACCACGAAACACTAAAGAAGGGCGACAACATCATTTCAGCTGCTTCTTGTACAACAAACTGCTTGGCTCCTATGGCAGACGCACTTAACAAGTACGCTCCAATCGAATCAGGTATTATGTGCACAATTCACGCTTACACAGGTGACCAAATGACTCTTGACGGTCCTCAAAGAAAGGGTGACCTAAGAAGATCAAGAGCTGCTGCTGTAAACATCGTTCCTAACTCAACAGGTGCTGCAAAGGCTAATCGGTCTTGTTATTCCTGAACTAAACGGTAAGCTTATCGGCTCAGCTCAGAGAGTTCCAACACTTACAGGTTCTACAACAATCCTTACAGCTGTTGTTAAGGGTGACGTTACAGTTGACGGTATCAACGCTGCTATGAAGGCTGCTTCAAACGAATCATTCGGTTTACAACACAGATGAAATCGTTTCATCAGATATCGTTGGTATGAGATACGGTTCACTATTCGATTCAACACAAACAATGGTTGCTGAAATTGGTGACGGTCTTTATGAAGTACAAAGTTGTTTCGTGGTATGATAACGAAAACTCATACACATCACAGATGGTTAGAACAATTAAGTATTTCTCAGAAAATTGCTAATCACAATTTGAACTTTTTAAACAACTGCCTTTATGGCAGTTGTTTTTTATCTTAATTTTCTGCAAAACTTCATGGCGGCGATCATTGACCGCCACTTTTTGTCTTTTATATTGACACAAATTAAAATTTAATTTATACTATTGTTATAGTAAAAAAAAAAAAAGGGGATAAGTATGAGATTGCCTGAAAAATTTGAGGACAGAATGAAAAAAATGCTCGGAGATGAGTATGATGATTTTATAAAATCAATGGACGAAACTCAATATTTACGGGAATACGCATAAATACATCAAAGTCGGTGCAAAAAGACGCAGTAATCAAAAATTTGGTGAACTTCAGAATGTATCCTGGTACAGCGACGGATTTTATGCGCATAAGTCTAAAATTTCAGGTAATCACCCTTATCACCTTGCGGGACTTTTTTCATTTTCAGGAGCCGTCCGCAATGTCAACCGTATCGGCTTTGAATATTGAAAGTGACGATTATGTACTTGATTTGTGTGCCGCACCCGGCGGTAAGGCTACTCAGGCAGGTGCTTTTATCAGCAAAAACGGATTGCTTGTAGCAAATGAAATTGTAAAAAATCGTGCAAATATATTGTCTGACAATATAGACAGATTTGGTTTGACTAATGCAGTAGTCACAAATGAAACACCTCAAAAGCTGGCTGAAAAATATGTGCATTTTTTTTGACAAGATTATAGTTGACGCACCGTGCAGCGGTGAGGGAATGTTCAGAAAAGAGCCGCAGGCAGTGGACGAATGGAGTGTTGAACATACGGTTTCGTGCGGCGTAAGACAGAAACATATACTTGATTGTGCAATGAAAATGCTTAAAGGCGGCGGATATATTGTGTATTCAACGTGCACATTTGCACCGGAGGAAAATGAGCAGGTGTGTGCGTATATGCTTGAAAATTATAATGTGGAACTTGTAGAACCAAATAATCTTGATATGCTGTCTAAAGGCAGAGGGGAGTGGTCAAATTCCGACTATGATATGAGCAAAACGCGAAGAATTTTTCCTCATAAAAATAACGGTGAGGGACATTTTGTGGCACTGTTTCACAGTTTGGACAATTATGAAAGTGAAGTAAGTAAGCCTAAAAAAACAAGTATGACGGATGCCGAAAAGGTGTACAGACAATTTGAAAAAGAGTTTTTGAATACAGAACTTGACGGTGAATTTTGTCTGTTTGGAGAACAGCTTTACTTGAAACCGAAATGTATTGACGTTGATAAAATTAAGGTTGTCAGAAACGGTCTTAATCTCGGAATATATCGTAAAAACAGATTTGAGCCGTCATATGCGTTGTGTTTGGCACTTAAAAAAGAAGATTTTAAGAATACCGTTGATTTTGAATGTGACAGTGAAGAACTTAAAAAGTATCTTATGGGTAATACAGTCGAATGTGATAAAAAGGTTGGTGTGCCGTAACTGTAAACGGTTATCCGATAGGTTGGGGAAAAGCGTCAAACGGAATACTGAAAAAATCATTTTCCTAAATATTTGAGATTGAAAAGATAGGGAGAAAAATTATGAATTTGTTTGAATCTGAACGTAAGGTTATGGACGTTTTTGTGGCGTGAGGGCAGTATAACCGCAGGTGAAATTGCAAAAATACTTAATATTGATATTGGCTGGAACAGAAACACTACATATACGGTGATAAATAAGTGAATAAAAAAGGGTTATATATCGCGTGGAGAGGATAAATTTCTTTGTACCCCCCTGTTATAACGAAAGATGAAGTAAAAAACGATGAATTGGAAGAATTGATGAAAAAATATTTTTTTGATAATTCACCCGTAAAACTTTTTACTTCTGTTGTAAATTTGGCAGATAAACAGGAACTAAAGAAAATGAAGAAGATTATAAAAATACCGCTAATCTTTAGATATTAGCGGTATTTTTAATTTTTAGTCTTTTATTAATTGATAAAATTCATTACGCAATTCGTGGTCGGTGTCAAAAGACCGCGTATAGCACTTTGTGCGTGTTTTAGCACCGCGAGCCTTGATACCGCGAGCTGTCATACAGCTATGCTCACCCTCAACAACAACGATTACGTCCTCAGTATCGCAAACCTTTTGAATAACTTCGGCAATATCCGAGCAGATACGTTCTTGAAGCTGAAGTCTTTTTGAAACCATATCGCATATGCGGGCAATCTTTGAAAGACCGATAACCTTGCCGTTCGGAATATATCCGACGTGGCAATGCATATTGTACATAAGTGCAAGGTGATGTTCACAGTGACTGAAAACTTCAATATCTTTAACGATTACAAGATCGTTTGAGTCAACCTCAAAGCACTTGTTAAACATTTCAGCGATTTTCGTCATTGGTGTATCGCATACCCTCAAAAAATTTCGTCATACATACGTGCAACGCGGTCGGGAGTATCCTTTAATCCCTCACGGTCGGGGTCGTCGCCAAGTTCTGTAAGAATTGTGCGTATAGCCTCTTTTATCTTTTCGTGATTAAATTCTTTTTTCATTTAAACACCTCTTTCTTCCGGATCCCAGATAACCTTGTGAAGTTGAATTTGAAATGTTGCGTCACAAAAGCACAGGCTCTTTAAGCATTATATTGACAAGTTTTTGTGCGTCATACATTCCGTAAACCGCACCGAGATAAATATGCGGCATTTCGGTATAAACTTGTTTTTTAACTTCTTGACTATATCAATAGTCAAGTTCATATCTTCGTCAGAGCCTATAACGAATTTGATAACATCGCAAGGCCGTAGATTAATAAAATTATTCCAAATCATTTTGTCGGTCATACCGCTTGACGGAAGTTTGTAGTCGATAGTAAAAAACAAATTATCCGACTTCGGCACTTTGCCGAGAAAAATCAACTATATCAACTGCGCCGTTCGTTTCAATATTAACATCACAGCCGATTTCGGTCAGTTTTGAAACAAGCTCCGCACTGTCGGTATGAACAAGAGGCTCACCGCCTGTAAGCGTAACACGCTTGTAAGTCATATTCACCTTTGAAATAATTTCATCAACAGTCATTTCAGTATATTCACAAGGCGTTTCTTCACCGAACAGTGAATAAACCGTATCGCAGTACGAACAGCGTAGGTTACAGCCTGCAAGGCGTATAAATGTTGCACATTGTCCTGTTCGTATGCCCTCGCCGTCAATACTGTCAAAAATTTCGATTACTTTCATTTTGATTTTCCTTATAATAGTTTTATTTTAACATCATCTTTGATGTAGCTTGCAATGTTGTCCTGACTTTCCTGTACGTCAACACGATAACAGAATGGTGCAAGCTCATCGCAAATGTATTTTCGCCAAGTTTTCGGCAGTAGGATTGAACGGTACAACTTCATTAATAACCTTGTGGTCAAACTTGTCTTGAATTTTGCGTTTGATGTGTGTAAAATCAAGAACCATACCGTTTTTTGTCAAAGAGTTTCACTTTGAAGATATACGTCAATTATCCAGTTGTGACCATGAAAATTCGTGCATTTTGAGTCGTAGTCAAGGTCTAACTTGTGTGCCGCACTTATTTCAAATCTTTTCTTTACTTCGTACATTTTTTCATCTCCATATATTGTTCGTAACCGCGTCTTCTGAGCGTGCATGACGGACAGTGTCCGCAGCCTTCGCCGAAAGTACGCCGTTATAACAAGTAAGTGTTTTCGTTGTAAATAGTGTCAAGTACACCCAAATCGTCAGCCATTTTCCAAGTTTCAGCCTTATTCAGCCACATAAGCGGTGTGTGGATAACAAAATTGTAATCCATAGCAAGATTGATTGTAACATTAAGAGATTTAACGAAAATATCACGACAATCCGGATAACCAGAAAAATCTGTTTCGCATACGCCTGTTACAAGGTCTGTTATGCCGTGAGTTTTTTGCATATATAGCGGCATAGCTTAAAAACAATAAGTTTCTGCCCTCAACAAATGTATTCGGCGGTGCACCCTCCGGCTTTGTTTCCTCAACGGGAATATCTTCACGCGTAAGTGAATTTGCGGAAAGCTGATTTATAATAGGCGTCGGAACGATTTCATAAGGAATACCGACTTTTTACAAATCTTGTCTGCACATTCAAGCTCAAGGTTGTGACGCTGACCGTAGTCAAAAACCTATTGCAGATACATTTTCTTTACCAAATTTGTCTATTGCCCAGAACAGACAAGTTGTACTGTCCTGACCGCCCGATAAAACAACAAGTGCTTTTTCTGTTTTTCATTTTAATCCTCCATTTATTTTAAGCTGTCAAACAATCTGTTTTCAGCGATTTTTTTCATATTTAGTACCCGGTTGACCGTAGTTTGCAAACGGATAAATAGATATGCCGCCGCGCGGCGTGAAAAAATACCTTTAACTTCAAGATATTTCGGCTCCATAAGTTTAACAAGGTCTTTCATTATAATATTGATACAGTCCTCGTGAAAATCACCTTGATTTCTGAAACTGAAAAGATACAGCTTTAATGATTTTGATTCAACCATTTTCACGTTTGAATATAGTTGATAGTGATTTTTGCAAAATCCGGCTGACCTGTGATTGGACAAAGCGACGTAAATTCTGGACAATCGAATGTTACCATATAATCGTTGCCTTGGTGCTTGTTTACGAATGTTTCAAGTACCTCCGGTGCGTATATGTGTCCTTGTAGACTGTTTTTTTGTTACCTAAAAGTGATAAACCCTCTGTTTCTTCTTTGTTTCTCGGCATAATAAACTCCTTTTTATTCCATTAACCATTTCATTTTTTGAGGGGTTGCGTGAGTCATAATTTCTTCAAGCTTTTTCTCTGTCACTGTTTTCGACCGCTTCGGCAATCTTTCCGAGACTTGCCTGCATTTCGTGTATTCTGTTTACAAGCTGTTCCTTGTTTTCAACGAAAAGTTCGCTCCACATTTGAGCGTTTATAATCGCGACTCTTGTACAGTCACGCAAACTTCCCGCACTGAAAAAACGTTGAACGTTCAATCATAGGATTGTCGCAAAGAGCAACGGCTACAACGTGCATAAGCTGACTTGTGTATGCGATTACCGCGTCATGTTCTTCCGGTGTTGTTGTGACAACGTGCTTACAGCCGATATATTCGGCAAGCTCACGAATAAGAGCAATATTTTCGGGTTTGTTTTTCTTTGTCGGCGTAATCAGAAATGACGCTTTGTTGAAAAGTGTGTCGGTCGAACTTTGATAACCGCCGACTTCACGTCCTGCCATAGGATGTGCGCCGATAAAGTCCACATTGTCGGGAAGTATTTTAGACATTTCATCAATCATAAAAACCCTTAACACCGGAAACGTCTGTTATAACCGCACCCGGTTTGATGTGTGACAAGTTGTTTTTAACCATATCGACATTAAGCTGCGGATAAAGACAAAGTATGATTAAATCAGCATTATCCATTACTTCGCCTACGTCCGAACTTCCTTCGTCTATTGCACCGTCCTGCTTTTGCAAGTAAGACAGTTTCGGATGTTCGGTTGTATGCTGAAATTGTGCAGTTGTGAAAACCGCGAAGTCTGCGTGCGATTGAACCGCCGATTAAACCCAAACCAATTATTGCTACTTTCATTTATTTTCACTCCGTTCTACCATAATTCAAACTATATTTTATCACAAAATTCGCAAATTGTGAATATATATATATTAAAATTTTATATTTTTACCTGTCGGCTATTGACGATATATATGTTGAAATGATAAAATATTAAATTGAATACTTATAATTTGAAATAGGAGATTAGTATGTGGAGTGCAGATAAATGGGAGCAGTACAGACTTATAGACAGTGCTGACGGAGAAAAAACTTGAATATTGGGGAGATTATCTTTTTAAGACGTCCCCGACCCACAGGCAGTCTGGAGTTTGAAATCGGATAAAAAAACTTTGGAATAAGGCTGACGCTTGGTATCACCGTTCAAAATCGGGCGGCGGAAAGTGGGAGTACTTGAATAAGAAACTTCCCGAGCGTTGGACTGTTAATTATCGCAATTTGACTTTTAATATAAAGCCTATGGGATTTAAACATACGGGGCTTTTTCCGGAACAGGCTGCAAACTGGGACTGGTTTTCAGAGCTTATAAAAAAGGCGGACAGACCTATAAGAGTACTTAACCTTTTTGCATATACAGGCGGTGCAACAGTTGCGGCACTTGAAGCAGGTGCGGAGGTTGTACACGTTGACGCGTCAAAGGGTATGGTAACTTGGGCGAAAAGAAAATGTTGTGTCGTCGGGACTTGGCGACAGACCGGTAAGATATATTGTCGATGACGTTGTTAAATTCGTGCAGCGTGAAAACAGACGCGGTCGTCAGTATGACGCAATAATTATGGATCCGCCGTCATACGGCAGAGGTCCGTCGGGTGAGGTTTGGAAGATTGAAAATGAACTTTATCCGTTAATTGAAGAATGTATGAAAATTCTTTCGGATAAACCATTATTTTTTTTCTTATAAATTCATATACGACAGGTCTTAGCGCACAAGTGCTTATAAATGTACTCTCTATGACCGTAGGCAGAAAATACGGCGGTAAAATCACTGCCGATGAAATCGGACTTACAATGAAATCAAATAATCTAGTCCTCCCATGCGGTATCAGCGGACGCTGGCAAGAATAAAATTGCCCACAGCACTACTTTTTTCACTTGGGGCAGTACACCTCGTACGGCACCGCAAGTTTCAAAAAGCAGCACTGTGAACAATTTTATTATAGTTTGCCCACAACACTACTTTTTGCTTACAGTACAAAATAAATTTAAAGGAACAAATTAAATGATAGAAACAAAAAATCTTTCTTTTTATTTACCGTGAAGAAGATATGGAAAGCGGAGAGATAAAAGAGGAAAAAGTTTTAAAGGATATTAACATTGAAATAGAAAAGGTTCTTTTACCGCCATACTCGGTCACAACGGCAGCGGAAAATCAACTCTTGCAAAACATTTTAATGCTATACTTTTGCCGTCAGGCGGTAAGGTATATGTAAAGGGTATGGATACGGCTGACGAAAATAATATATTTAATATACGTCAGTCGGCAGGTATGGTTTTCCAAAATCCCGATAACCAAATGGTTGCGGCACTGGTTGAAGATGAGGTGGCGTTTGCACCCGAAAATCTCGGTGTTGAGCCTAAAGAGATACGCAGACGTGTTGACGAGTGTCTTGAAATAGTCAATATGACAAAGTATGCCCAGAGTTCACCGTCAAAGCTTTCGGGCGGTCAAAAAGCAGAGAGTGGCGATTGCGTCGGTGCTTGCAATGAATCCCGAAATACTTATACTTGACGAGCCGACAGCAATGCTTGACCCAAAAAGGCAGAAGTGAAGTTATAAAGACGATAAAAATGCTTAACGAAGAAAAAAGATATTACAGTTGTGCTTATAACTCATTATATGGACGAAGCGGCACAGGCGGACAGAACCGTTGTTATTGATGACGGTGAAATGGTGCTTGACGGTACGCCGAAAGAGGTATTTAAAAATGTTGAAAAATTAAAGTCACTCGGTCTTGATGTTCCGCAGGTTACGGAACTTGCGTATGAACTTCGTAAAATGGGGATAGAAATTTCAGATGATGTGCTGACGGTTGATGAGTGTTTTGATGAAATTATAAGAATTTTGGGAGAAACAAAAAAGATGATAAAAAGCAGAAAACGTTAATTATATATATCAGCAGGGAATGCCTTTTGAACGTCAAGCACTTTATGATGTGAATATTGAAATTGAGGACGGTTCGCTTGTTGCACTTATCGGTCATACAGGCAGCGGAAAATCAACGCTTATTCAGCACTTCAACGCACTTGTAAAACCGACTTCGGGCAAAATTATTATTAACGGTATTGACGTTACCGCTCCGAAAGCCGATTTAAGACTTGTCAGAAAAACAGTCGGACTTGTGTTTCAATATCCCGAACATCAGCTTTTGAAGAAACTGTATATAACGATATTGCATTCGGTCCTAAAAATATGGGATTCAGTGATGAAAAAAAATAAAAAGAGTAAGAGAAAGTGCCGCACTTGTCGGACTTAAAAAGAAAAGCATTTAACGCGTTCGCCGTTCGACTTGTCGGGCGGTCAAAAAAGAAGGGTTGCAATAGCCGGTGTGCTTGCAATGAATCCGAAAGTGCTTATACTGGACGAGCTACGACCGCGGGACTTGATCCGAAAGGCAGAGATGAAATACTTGCAACGATAAAAAAACTTCACGAAGAAAACAAAGAAATGATAATTATATTCGTTTCACATTCAATGGAGGACGTTGCAAAAACCGCAGAACGTGTAATCGTTATGAATGACGGACACGTTGAAATGCAGGGAACGGTTGCGGAGGTGTTCGCACAAGCGGAGCATTTGCAGAAAATCGGTCTTAATGTACCGCAAGTAACATTGCTTACCGATAAACTGCGACTTGCCGGTTATGATTTGCCCGAGCATATTTATACGGTAAAATATGCCGCGGACGCAATTAAAAAATTAATCGGAGGTGGCGGCAATGTTTGAAGATATAATAATAGGACAGTACGTTCCGGGTAATTCACCGCTCCATAAAATGAATCCGCCCGTAAAAATAATAATGACGATACTTTACATAGTATTGTTGTTCATTTTAAAAAATCCGATTTCATATGTCGTATTTACGATTTATACAATAACATTAATTCTTATAAGCGGTGTACCTTTTAAAATGATATTAAAAGGCTTAAAGCCAATGCTTTGGATATTTATTTTTACGGCGGTACTTAATGTGTTTATGACGCCGGGTGATACGGTATGGGCACTGAAGATATTTAAGTTTACTTTAAAGATTACAAAAGAGGGTATCGAATCCGGTTCACTTATGGTTATAAGGCTTTTGTATCTTGTAATGGGAACGTCACTTCTTACGCTTACAACGTCACCTTTACAGCTTACGGATGGAATAGAAAAACTGTTAAAACCTTTCAATAAAATAAAAAAAAGTTCCGTCACACGAAATTGCAATGATGATGACTATTGCAATAAGATTTATTCCGACGCTTGCCGAAGAAACGGACAAGATTATGAAAGCACAAATGGCAAGAGGTGCGGACTTTGAAACAGGGAATATAATAAGACGTGCAAAGGCTATGATACCACTTTTGGTACCGCTTTTTGTAAATGCGTTCCCAGACGTGCCGACGAGCTTGCAACGGCTATGGAGGCAAGGTGCTACAACGGCGGCAATAACCGTACAAAAATGAAAGAAACGCATATGACTAAAGTCGATTTGGGAGCAAGTATCGTATTTGTTTTGGCGGCTGCTCTTATTATGGCGGTAGAATTTTTAATTGAAATTTAGTAATGGAAATGGTATAATGAGAAATATTTAACTGAAAATTCAATATGACGGTACTGATTATCACGGCTGGCAAATACAGAAAAAATGACATAACAGTACAGGAAATTGTAAAAAGCCGTTCAGAAAATTGTGAATGAAGATGTACATTTGACAGGCTGCGGACGAACAGATACAGGTGTTCACGCCGAAAACTATGTATGCAACTTTTTCACAAATTCAAGAATACCGTCTGAAAAACTGCCGTATGCGTTAAACACATATTTACCGAATGACATTGTTTGTTTTGAGGCGGAAGATACTGACGAAAATTTTCATTCAAACAGTAGTGCGGTGAAAAAGAGATATGTTTATAAAATTTTAAACCGTGAATTTCCCGATGCGGTTATGAACAGATATTCGTGGCATTATAAATATCCTTTGGATATAGAAAAAATGCGGATTGCCGCAAAGGCATTTATCGGTGAACATGATTTTATAGGTTTTGCATCAAGCGGATTTTCGGTTAAAACAACTGTAAGAGAAATTTATTTGCTTGATGTTGATAAAAAACGGGGATATAATAACGATTGATGTTGTCGGAAACGGATTTCTTTACAATATGGTAAGAATTATTGCGGGAACGCTTGTTTTTTGTCGGCGGCGGAAAGATTAATCCGAACGATATGGCAGACATAATAAATTCAAAGGACAGAGAAAGAGCAGGTATAACCGCTCCGCCGCAAGGACTTTGTCTGAAGGAGGTGTATTACTGATGAAAAACGATGACGAAATAAATGAAAGTTCAATAAGTGACCTCATACATTATGCGGAGGACGAAAAACGTAATACATTTGACGATGAACTCAAAACAGATGATGAATTGATGATGAAATAGCGGAAACAGACGATGAAACTGTATCGGATAAGGAAGAACCTGTTTCGGAAGAAGTAAGTGAGGAAACCAAAAAACCGAAGAAGAACCTGTTTCGGAAGAAGCAGATGAAGAACCGGAAGACGAGCTTGCTTTTAGAAGAAGCAGATGAAGAAAATAATTCCGAAGAAGAAAAAACTTTAAGCAATAATGTAAATTACGATGATGATACAGATTATCCCGATTATGAAACGGATGTCGGATTTTTTGACGATTTAAAAATCGGAGACCACAAAGGTATAATCATAGGTGTGATAATAGGTATAATTGTTGTAATCGCTTTTATAATGATAGATACAGGAATAATCGGAAATTACAAAAATAATTTTTCAAACAATATATCTAAAGTATTTAAAACGAGTAAAACAGACAAAAATCAATTACCCGACCCAACACAAAAACCTGATGAACAATACAATACAGAAATAAAGTCAAATGAAATTGTTTCTTTTTGAGGGTGCGAATGAAACTGAATTTGTACCGTACAAAAACGGTGTTGTATGTGCGAAAATGAATCATATGTCGTATATTGATGGAACGGGAACTGTCGTGTGGGAAATAGATACGGCGATAGTTGATCCGATATTAAAGGTAGACGGAAATTATATTTTAATTGCCGAAAAAAGGCAGAAATAAAATTTGTTTGTACATTGACAATAAACTTCAATATGACGTAGACGATCCCGATACTGTTATGTCGGCAGAACTTTCTTCAAACGGTGATGTAGTGGTTGTTACGGATAAATCGTCATACAGAGGCGGTATATCTGTATATAATAAATCAGGCGAACAAATATTCTCGTGGGCGTCGGGAAGTGACGCGGTTATATGTGCCGATATTTCGGCGGCATCGAGAAGTGTCGCAGTGGCACTTTTAAATTCCGATGTAACCGCAAAAACAACCGTACAGCTTTTTAACGTAAATGAAACAGAAAGCTATGCAAAAATCGAAATGCCCGATACCGTTGTATATGAACTTCAGTTCGTGGGTGATAAGGTTAATGCGTTTGGCGACAACAGGGTTACGGGAATTTCATCAAGCGGAAAAATTGTTTATGACAACGATTTTCAAATGTACAGCTTACATTCGGCTATAGACTCAAACGGCAATAAACTGTTGGCATTTGACGACGGTAATATACCTATGCTGAATTTGTACAGCAAAAAACGGTTTTTTAAAGAACAGTACAACCCTTATAGGCGTTACTGACTTTATAGACATAAATAAAAAAATATATACTTTATAACATAGGCAGAGATATTTACTTTGGAAAAACAAATTCAAAAAGTAATGTCAAAATATACTGCCGCAATGGATATAAAAAAATCTGATTATAGTATCGGATACAACCTTTGTGGTGATTTATTCAAACAGCCTTGAAGTTGTAACCGTATAAAGGGGGTATGGCATGAATATAACTCTTGATATTATTTTATTGGCAGTGCTTGTCATATCGTTTGTTATCGGTTATAAAAAGGGATTTGTAAAATCGGTTTGGAAAATAGTCGCATTGGTTGTAACAATAGTGCTTGTTCTTGCACTTAAAACGCCTACGGTAAACTTTCTTGCAGGTTCGGCTTTGGCAAAATAACATAAGCACAAAGATTGCGGAAAAATGTCAATATTCCGCAGGGCGGAGGTGTTGATATTGCCGAAACACTGAATTTGCCGGAGTTTATTCAAAGTGATATGACAAATCAAATTGACAGCACCAACAATGCGGTTAATTCGATAAACGAAAAAAACCGTAATGTGGCTTACAAATCTTTGCTTGACGGTTATCGCCTGCGTGGCACTGTTTATCATAATACGTCTTATACTTATGGCGGTGTATATGATAATAAACGGTATTACGGAAGCGCCGATTATAAAAGGTGTAAATAAATTTATGGGTGGAATTTTTGCAACGATAAATATAATAATTTTATTATATTTTTGTTGCTTGCACTTGTATCAATGTTTGCACCGGCAGAGAGCAATCTGTATGAAATGATTGACAAAACATATGCAGTAAAATATTTATATAATTATAATATATTACTTCAACTATTTATGAAAATCTAAGGAGGAAAAAAGAAATGTACAGTGATATAGTAAAAAAAGGATTAGAGAAAACACCTCATCGTTCGCTTTTTAAAGCGTCCGGATTTACAGATGAAGAAATCGAAAGACCGCTTATAGGTGTTGTAAGTGCTAAGAATGAAATCATTCCCGGACACATTCACCTTGATAAAATCGCAGAGGCGGTAAAGACAGGTGTAAGAATTGCCGGCGGTACACCGTTGGAATTTCCGCAATCGGTGTTTGCGACGGTATCGCAATGGGACATAAGGGAATGAAGTATTCTCTTGCAAGCCGTGAGCTTATTGCAGATTCAATCGAATCAATGACTATTGCACACGGTCTTGACGCTCTTGTACTTATTCCAAACTGTGATAAAATCGTTCCGGGTATGCTTATTGCGGCGGCAAGATTAAATATTCCTGCTATCATAGTAAGCGGTGGACCGATGCTTTCAATTAATTATAAAGACAAGTATCGTGACCTTAATACTGCATTTGAGGCAGTCGGTGCATTTAAAGCAGGTAATATCGATGAGGACGAACTTCTAAGACTTGAAAATGCGGCTTGTCCGTCATGCGGTTCATGTTCGGGTATGTTTACTGCAAAACTCAATGAACTGTCTGTGTGAAGTCCTTGGTATGGCTTTACCGGGTAACGGCACAATTCCTGCTGTTTATTCTGAAAGAATACGTCTTGCAAAGCATGCAGGTATGAAGATTATGGAACTTCTTGAAAAGAACATTAAGCCGAGAGATATTATCACCGGATTCAATTTATAATGCACTTCGTGTTGATATGGCACTTGGCTGCAGTACAAACTCAATGCTGCACCTTCCTGCAATAGCACATGAGGCAAAACAAGCACCTATAACACTTGATTACGCAAATGAAATCAGTAAAGAAACACCGAACCTATGTCACCTTGCTCCTGCAGGTGAACATCACGTTCAGGATTTGTATGCGGCAGGCGGTGTTCAGGCACTTATGAACGAGCTTTCAAAGAAGAATTTGTTAAAAGCTTGATACAATTACCGCAACAGGTAAGACTTTGGGCGAAAATATTAAGGACTGCACTGTACTTGATTATAACGTAATCCGTCCGATAGATAATCCGTACAGCCAAACAGGCGGTATTGCCGTATTAAAGGGTAATCTTGCTCCTGACGGCTCTGTTGTTAAGAGAAGTGCCGTTGCAAAAGAAATGTTGCAGCACGAAGGCCCTGCAAAGGTTTATAACAGTGAGGAAGAGGCTATTGAGGCTATTTATACAGGTAAGATTGTAAAGGGTGACGTTGTTGTTATCCGTTACGAAGGTCCAAAGGGCGGACCGGGTATGAGAGAAATGCTTTCTCCCTACATCTGCAATCTGTGGTATGGGACTTGATAAGGACGTTGCTCTTATTACAGACGGACGTTTCTCAGGCGCTACAAGAGGTGCGGCTATCGGTCACGTTTCACCGGAGGCTGTTGAAGGCGGCCCCTATCGCATTTGTACAAGACGGCGATATTATTTCTATTGATATAGATAAATGCCAGATTAACTTTAAGGTCAGCGAAGAAGAATTGGCTAAGCGTAAAGAAAATTGGACTCCGCTTGAACCAAAGGTTAAGACAGGTTATCTAAGAAGATACTCAAAGATGGTTTCTTCTGCAATTCAAGGTGCAGTTATGTTAGACGACTAAAGAACAAATGATTATACAAAAAAACGCATTTCTTATATGGAATGCGTTTTTTTTGTAAGGTTGACAAATCAAATCATTTAAAATATAATGTAGGTAATATATAATAGAAAGAGAGACAAGTATATGCAAGACGGAGTTAAACTTGAACGTAAGACTAAAGATGAACTGAAACAAAATAGCGCAAGGTCTTGGAATAGAAAAAATTTCAGCTTTAAAAAAAGATGAAATAATTGCATTGATTCGCGAAAAACGTGAACAGATTGCAAATGAGGAAAAACAGAAAGTGCAACCGAAAAACGTGAACGTCCGGCAGACGCAGTTGAAGTAAAGGGTGTGCTTGACGTAATGACAGACGGTTTTGGTTTTCTTCGTATGGAGAACTATATGTCAGGCAAAAACGATATATATGTGTCACCTACACAAATAAGAAGATTTAATTTAAAGACCGGTGACGAAATTGTCGGTGATTGCCGACCGTCACAAGATGAAGATAAGTTTTCTCCGTTACTGTTTGTAAAGACTATAAACGGCGATCCACTTGAAATTGCTTTAAAACGCAGACCGTTTGAACGTCTTACACCGATATATCCGAAAGAAAAAAATAAGTCTTGATACAGGTGACAGAACAAGAACTGCGTCAAGACTTATAGATTTAATCTCACCAATAGGAAAAGGTCAGAGAGGTATGATAGTTGCACCGCCAAAGGCAGGTAAAACTACTATATTAAAACAAATTGCTCAATCTATATCCGAAAATTATCCTGATATTAAATTAATAGTTCTTTTAATAGATGAAAGACCAGAAGAAGTAACAGATATGAAACGTTCTATAAATGGTGAAGTAATATATTCAACATTTGACCAAATGCCCGAAAATCATTGTAAGGTTGCGGAAATGGTGCTTGAAAAGAGCGTCAAGACTTGTGGAGCAGAAAAAAAGATGTGGTAATTTTGCTTGATTCAATCACAAGACTTGCAAGAGCATATAACTTGACAGTTCAGCCGACAGGAAGAACTTTGTCCGGCGGTCTTGATCCTGACGCATTGTATAAGCCGAAAAAGTTTTTCGGTGCGGCTCGTAATATAGAAGAGGGCGGAAGTCTTACAATTTTGGCAACGGCACTTGTTGAAACGGGCAGCAGAATGGATGATGTTATTTTTGAAGAATTTAAGGGGTACGGGTAATATGGAATTGAAACTCGACAGAAATCTTCAGGAAAAACGAATTTTCCCTGCTATTGATATTTTGAAGTCGGGTACAAGACGTGAAGAAGATTTGCTTAATGACCGTGAAAAAGAGGCTTGCTGGATTATAAGACGTGAGCTTGGCAGAAATTCAAATACCGAAACTATTGTCAGCTTTTTGCAGTATATGAGAAGTACAAGCAGCAATAAAGATTTTGTTGAGTTGATTATTAATAATTACGGAAGAAAATAATTTTTTGAGAACTGTAACGATTTGTTACAGTTCTTTTTTTATTGTAATCGACGCAAATAGTGTATATAATAAGAAATAATCCACAATATATAGTATAATGAAAAAAACTTCAAAAAAAAAATGAAAAAAAAAGTGTTGACAAAAGAGGTAATAGAGTGTATAATAATCAAGTCGTCAGTTGAGAGGGCTAAAGAACACGGGAAGAGAAGTGTTCGGGTTGAGAAGAAGTTAAAAACTTTTTCAAAAAACTTTTAAAAAAGTCTTGACAAACTGAAAACGATGTGATAGAATAAACAAGCTGTCGCAAGAGAGCATGTACATTGAAAGATAAATAGTGCAGGTTTTATGTCAAACATTTGCTTTGCAAATGTAAAACTATTGAGTTTTTTATGACAGAAATTCGGATATAAATTACGAAGAGAAGTCAGTTAGTAATTAAGAGCTAACAAACAATCGAGTATATAAGAGTGAAAAAGCTTAAATATAACCATTTAAACGAGAGTTTGATCCTGGCTCAGGACGAACGCTGGCGGCGTGCCTAACACATGCAAGTCGAACGAGAATCTTTGAACAGATCTTTTCGGAGTGACGTTCAAAGAGGAAAGTGGCGGACGGGCGAGTAACGCGTGAGTAACCTGCCCATAAGAGGGGGATAATCCATGGAAACGTGGACTAATACCGCATATTGTAGTTAAGTTGCATGACTTGATTATGAAAAAGATTTATCGCTTATGGATGGACTCGCGTCAGATTAGATAGTTGGTGAGGTAACGGCTCACCAAGTCAACGATCTGTAGCCGAACTGAGAGGTTGATCGGCCGCATTGGGACTGAGACACGGCCCAGACTCCTACGGGGAGGCAGCAGTGGGGGAATATTGCGCAATGGGGGCAACCCTGACGCAGCAACGCCGCGTGCAGGAAGAAGGTCTTCGGATTGTAAACTGTTGTCGCAAGGGAAGAAGACAGTGACGGTACCTTTGTGAGAAAGTCACGGCTAACTACGTGCCAGCAGCCGCGGTAATACGTAGGTGACAAGCGTTGTCCGGATTTACTGGGTGTAAAGGGCGCGTAGGCGGACTGTCAAGTCAGTCGTGAAATACCGGGGCTTAACCCCGGGGCTGCGATTGAAACTGACAGCCTTGAGTATCGGAGAGGAAAGCGGAATTCCTAGTGTAGCGGTGAAATGCGTAGATATTAGGAGGAACACCAGTGGCGAAGGCGGCTTTCTGGACGACACAACTGACGCTGAGGCGCGAAAGTGTGGGGAGCAAACAGGATTAGATACCCTGGTAGTCCACACCGTAAACGATGGATACTAGGTGTAGGAGGTATCGACCCCTTCTGTGCCGCAGTTAACACAATAAGTATTCCACCTGGGGAGTACGACCGCAAGGTTGAAACTCAAAGGAATTGACGGGGGGCCCGCACAAGCAGTGGAGTATGTGGTTTAATTCGAAGCAACGCGAAGAACCTTACCTGGGCTTGACATCCCTGGAATCGAGTAGAGATACTTGAGTGCCTTCGGGAATCAGGTGACAGGTGGTGCATGGTTGTCGTCAGCTCGTGTCGTGAGATGTTGGGTTAAGTCCCGCAACGAGCGCAACCCCTATTGTCAGTTGCCATCATTAAGTTGGGCACTCTGGCGAGACTGCCGGTGACAAATCGGAGGAAGGTGGGGACGGCGTCAAATCATCATGCCCCTTATGCCCAGGGCTACACACGTACTACAATGGCCGATAACAAAGTGCAGCGAAACCGTGAGGTGGAGCGAATCACAAAACTCGGTCTCAGTTCAGATTGCAGGCTGCAACTCGCCTGCATGAAGTTGGAATTGCTAGTAATCGCGGATCAGAATGCCGCGGTGAATACGTTCCCGGCCTTTGTACACACCGCCCGTCACACCATGAGAGTTGGGAATACCCGAAGCCTGTGAGCTAACCTTTTTAGGAGGCAGCAGTCGAAGGTAGAATCAATGATTGGGGTGAAGTCGTAACAAGGTAGCCGTATCGGAAGGTGCGGCTGGATCACCTCCTTTCTAAGGAGAACCGATTGAGCGAATAGCTTAGTCAAAATTCCTAAGGTCGAACGATAGAAATATCGTCAGAGACAGAACTTGTACTGTTTATCTTTGAATGCACACGTTATTTTGCGAAGCAAAAACGTGAAAGCGCTTTGAAAATTTTAATTTTCGAAGGCTCAGCGGTAGCTGACATCCCTGATATGTAAGGAATGAGCTTTTTACGCTTTAAAATGTAGAATAATATGAACATTCATAACGAAATATTGATATAAGTGGGAAAAAGGAAACTGAACCCAATAGAAACCCTGCATGGGCCTATAGCTCAGCAGGTTAGAGCGCGCGCCTGATAAGCGCGAGGTCGGTGGTTCGAGTCCACTTGAACCCACCACTAATTTTAGCAATGCGAAACATCGTTGAGCGTGCCGGTGTGAAATCGTGAAGCGAAGCGGAGCGATAGGCAACAAAGTTGCCGTAACAAGGAGGCACATAGGCGAATATCCAACCGTAGGTTGGACATTCGTGACATACGAAAAATTAAAAAGCCAAATATTAAGTATCAACTAAAAATTTGGGGGTGTAGCTCAGCTGGGAGAGCGCCTGCCTTGCAAGCAGGAGGTCAGGAGTTCGACTCTCCTCAGCTCCACCAATTCAAACAATTTCACGCACATTTCGCATTTTTCTCAGTCTTGCGTATCGATGTACGCGACGACGTCGAAAAAAAAAGCGAACTGCACGCAAACTTGTTTGAATTTAAAATCAATATAAAAAGATTGTACCTTGAAAACTAAACAATGTAACAAACGATGATAGAGAGAAACGAGGAAATGACATAGTAATGTCAAACCCCGATAACTAAATTAGTTATCAAACTAATGTGGAAAGGTTTTTTCGATATACGAGAGTATATGGGTAAAAACTTCAATTTCAAACAAATCTCTAATTCTTATGTAATTCAAGAACCAAACCAAGTTGGTCAAGCTATAAAGAGCGTAGGGAGAATGACTTGGCATCAGGAGCCGAAGAAGACGTGACAAGCTGCGAAAAAGCTGCGGTTAGGAGCAAATATCCATAGACCCGCAGATATCCGAATGGGGAAACCCGGTACGGCAATACCGTATCACTGCATGGTAAATACATAGCCATGTGGAGGAAACCCTCTGAACTGAAACATCTAAGTAGGAGGAGGAAGAGAAAGAAAACATCGATTTCCTAAGTAGCGGCGAGCGAAAAGGGAAAGAGGCCAAACCAAAGATTGCAATATCTTTGGGGTTGCGGACTGCGTAATTGATTCAATATTTTTAGCAGAAGTGTATGGGAAGACACACCATAGTAGGTAATAGTCCTGTAAGCGAAAAAAATATTGACAAGGCAGGATCCAGAGTACCACCGGACACGAGGAACCCGGTGGGAAGCCGGGGGACCACCCCCAAGCCTAAATACTACCTGATGACCGATAGTGAAAAGTACAGTGATGGAAAGTTGAAAAAAAACCCCGGAAGGGGAGTGAAAAAAAAAGAATCTGAAACCCTATGTTTACAAGCTGCTAAAGCACCATATGAGTGCGATAGCGTACTTTTTGTAGAACGGTCCGGCGAGTGTATGTTGCAAGCGAGGTTAAGGTGTTAAGCACTGAAGCCGAAGGGAGACCGAGTGTGAATAGCGCGTACAGTTTGCAGTATACGACCCGAAACCGGGTGACCTAACCATGGACAGGTTGAAGTGGAAGTAAAATTCCATGGAGGACCGAACCCACGTCTGTTGAAAAAGGCGGGGATGAGCTGTGGTTAGCGGTGAAATTCAATCGAACTCGGATATAGCTGGTTCTCATCGAAATAGCTTTTAGGGCTAGCCTCAGGATAGTTTAGCGGAGGTAAAAGCACTGAATGGGCTAGGGGGCTTCACGGCTTACCGAACCCTATCAAACTCTGAATGCCGCATAAATGTTTCCTGGGAGTCAGACTGCGTGAGATAAGTTTCGTAGTCAAAAAAGAAAAGAGCCCAGACCTACAGCTAAGGTCCCTAAATGAATTTAAGTGGAAAAGGATGTGAGATTGCGTAGACAACTAGGACGTTGGCTTAGAAGCAGCCACTCATTTAAAGAGTGCGTAATAGCTCACTAGTCGAGTGATTGTGCGCCGAAAATGTAACGGGGCTAAAATTCATACCGAAGCTTAGGCTTTGACACTTTGTGTGCGAGGGGTAGATGAGCGTTGTGTAAGTCTGCGAAGCTACACCGAAAGGAGTAGTGGAGATATCACAAGTGAGAATGCCGGAATGAGTAGCGAGAATTATGTGAGAGTCATAATGGTCGAAAATCTAAGGTTTCTTGAGGAAGGTTCGTCCGCTCAAGGTAAGCCGGGAGCTAAGGCGAGGCCGGAAGGCGTAGTCGATGCACATACGGTAAAGATTCCGTAGCCACCGAAGTCGTTAAATACAGGGACACAGGAACATAGCCTAACCCCACCGTTGGTTGAGTGGGGCGTAAAGGGAGCGAAATTTAGTAGCGAAGTGGGTGATTGTACACTGGCGAGAAAAGCTGTATGAATTGACAAGGTGCCCGTACCGCAAACCGACACAGGTAGGTGAGGAGAGAATCCTAAGACCAGCGGGAGAACTGTTGTTAAGGAACTCGGCAAAATGACCCCGTAACTTAGGGAGAAGGGGTGCCTGTCTACGACAGGCCGCAGAGAATAGGCCCAAGCGACTGTTTACCAAAAACACAGGTTTCTGCTAAGTCGCAAGACGATGTATAGGAGCTGACGCCTGCCCGGTGCTGGAAGGTTAAGGGGATCTGTTAGGGCAACCGAAGCAGAGAACTTAAGCCCCAGTAAACGGCGGCCGTAACTATAACGGTCCTAAGGTAGCGAAATTCCTTGTCGGGTAAGTTCCGACCCGCACGAAAGGCGTAACGACTTGAGAGCTGTCTCAACAACATACCCGGCGAAATTGAAGTACTGGTAAAGATGCCAGTTACCCGTGATAAGACGGAAAGACCCCATGGAGCTTTACTGTAACTTGATATTGAATTTTTGTATTACATGTACAGGATAGGTGGGAGACAGAGAACCAATGCCGCCAGGTGTTGGGGAGTCGATGTTGGGATACCACTCTTGTAATATGAAGGTTCTAACCTGCACCCGTGAATCCGGGTGGGGGACACTGTCAGGTGGACAGTTTGACTGGGGCGGTCGCCTCCTAAAAGGTAACGGAGGCGTTCAAAGGTTGGTTCAGCACGGACGGAAATCGTGCAACGAGTGTAAACGCATAAACCAGCCTAACTGCGAGACCGACAAGTCGAGCAGGTACGAAAGTTGGAGTTAGTGATCCGGCGGTATGAGAGTGGAATTGCCGTCGCTCAACGGATAAAAGCTACCCCGGGGATAACAGGCTGATCTCCCCCAAGAGTCCACATCGACGGGGAGGTTTGGCACCTCGATGTCGGCTCATCGCATCCTGGAGCTGTAGTCGGTTCCAAGGGTTGGGCTGTTCGCCCATTAAAGCGGTACGCGAGCTGGGTTCAGAACGTCGCGAGACAGTTCGGTCCCTATCTATCACGGGCGTAGGAAATTTGAGGAGAGCTGTCCTTAGTACGAGAGGACCGGGATGGACGTACCGCTGGTGCACCTGTTGTACTGCCAAGTGCATGGCTGGGTAGCTAAGTACGGAAAGGATAAGCGCTGAAGGCATCTAAGCGTGAAGCCCCCTTCGAGATGAGATTTCCCATAGCGTAGGCTAGTAAGGACCCGTGAAGACTACATGGTTGATAGGCCGGAGGTGGAAGTGCAGTAATGTATGTAGCTGACCGGTACTAATAGTCCGAGGGCTTGACCAAAGCATTGTGAAACAAAATGCGGATATATACGACAGCAAGTGAGCAGAAGCAATTCAAAGAAATTGCGAGGAGCGAGCGGTTGCCGAAGGCAATGCGAAAGTATATACAGGCGGTAGCCTGAAAACCGCAAAGTCAGTCAATGTTTGATGTATCGCTACATCAAAGGTTAGGAACGAGAAAGATAAGAAATTAGAGAAAACGCATTGTGAAGTTATGTTGTTTAGTTTTGAGGGTATGACCTCAAAAAGAGAAGATCCGGTGACGATAGCAAGGAGGAACCACCTGTTCCCATGCCGATCACAGAAGTTAAGCTCCTTAACGTCGATGATACTTGGTGGGTGACTGCCTGGGAAAGTAGAAAGTTGCCGGAACGAAGAAATGCTGAAGATAACGACAA
>VOFK01000109.1_pt1 | contig 60000 bp, 75 predicted proteins | sample 5384121 | NCBI WGS metagenome assembly VOFK01 (sample SAMN12384730, study PRJNA508395) | human gut metagenome | isolation source: healthy gut J | host: Homo sapiens | reverse complement strand
TCTCCGGTATTCAGGGTCATATATAACGGTTGGCGCGGATCTTTGGTTCCACTCATAATAGTTACCAGATTGGCATTGAATCCACAATCACCCCAATTGAACATCAGCCACATTTCATTCTCAAGACTTTTATCGATCAGAATATCCTTGTTGACTGTTGCCAAAGTGTTTTGGGCAGCCTCGGTAGCGATTGCCTTAAGGTTCATTCCGGCGTTGCCGGCTTCGGTTTCCCGTTTGGACAGGCGTAACGCCATGCGTAGTTTCATCGTATTGGCTATTTTTACCCATAGGTCTTTGTCGCCGTTGCACCAACAGTCAACAAGGATATTCTGATCGATAAAAGTCTTGAGAATGAAATGTGGCTGATGTTCAATTGGGGTGATTGTGGATTCAATGCCAATCTGGTAACTATTATGAGTGGAACCAAAGATCCGCGCCAACCGTTATATATGACCCTGAATACCGGAGATATCAAAAACGAAGCCGGTACTACCACAGTAGCTGCCAATAGTCAATATCTGGGTATCCGTTTTGCCAGTGGCCTGCCTGCCAAACCAAACAGTTGGGGTAACTTCTCCGGTTGGATTCAAGGAAACAACGGTTCCTCTTATTCCATGCCACTGCCCATCATGAAAGCAGCGGAAGCCTATTTCCTACTGGCTGAAGCAAAATTAAGATGGGATATTGGCAGTGAAAGTGTAAAGAACCTATATGAAAATGGAATCCGTGTTTCCATGACTAATGAATTAGCTTATCGGGGGGCTTATGCCGGAATCAAAGAATATCCGGAAGGAGCAGTAGATGCCTACATCAACGGAACAAGCACCCAAATAGACTATACAGATCCCATCAAAGCCGAATTAAGCACTCCGGCTGTAAATAAATTAAGTGTAAAATGGGATGAGAGCGCAAGCAACGAAGAAAAGCTGGAAAGAATCATCACCCAAAAATGGCTCGCCCTATTCCCTCTATCCACCGAAGGCTGGGCAGAACAACGCCGCACCGGCTATCCACGCTTCTTCCCTGCATTCGTCAATGAAAGTAATGGAGCCGTAAACACAGAAGAAGGTGTGCGCCGCGTAATTTATAGCAGCCAGGCTTATGATGCCAACGCTAAGGGAGTAGAAGGCGGAATCAAGCTTCTGGACGAAGAAAATTCCAGCAAATTCGGTATTTCCGGCGACAAAGGCGGTACACATCTTTGGTGGGATAATGCTGATAAAGGAAACTTTTAAAGGCAATATTTTAAGGTAAAGACTGTGATTTTTGTTTCAATAGGTATTCCATATTAAAGTTTCGGATAGGGCAGACCGTGAGGTTTGCCCTATTTTATGACTACCTCCGAAAAGCCGATACAATAACCTCCCGCACCCGAATTGTTATCATTACTAAATGAAATTAAAGACTTTTTCATCTCTTGTTGCTTGGCAAATAAAAGAAAAGCCGTAAGTTTGCCTTCCAAAAAAGAATAAAACACAGGATGCAATTATCACCCAAGGAATTTGAATACCAATTTCGCTGTCTTTACCGTCCGCTGAATATGTATGCCCTGCGCTATACTGAAAATCTGGATGACGCAGAAGACATCGTCCAACAAGCCTTCTCTGATGTATGGGAGAAGCTTGTCGGAGGCACATCTATTCAAAACCTGAAAGCTTATATGTACCAAACTGTACGTAACCGCTCACTCACACTGATAACCAACCGACAAACACACTGTGAAACAACCGAACTGACAGACTTGGAAGATTTAACAGAAGAAGAACGCATCATCCGGTCAGAACGTGACGCGCGTTTATGGACAGCCATCGACCACCTTCCTACCGAACGGAAAAAGATCTTTCTGCTTTCCAAACGTGACGGCCTTACTTATCAGGAAATTGCCACCGAACTGGGTATTTCTATAAAAACTGTCGAACATCAAATCAGTAAGGCACTGAAAACATTACGAGAAACAGCCATTAAAATATATACTTTTTTCTTCGGATAAAAAAATCGGCAAGCGAATAGGGGGATTTTGTCTTTTCCCTGTCTTAACAATAAAAAGAAAGAAGATCGCATGGAGAAAGAAGAGAAAGATATTCGTTTTGTAGCCCGGTTCTATCGGGAAAACAGGCTGGACACAACACAAGCCTGGCAAAAACTAGGTATCGGCAAACAAAGAAATAACTCTATCTTATTATATAGACTGATAACTATCGCTGCTGTCACTTTCCTGATAGCCGGATTCAGTTGGTGGTGGATATACGACAGGCAAGACTGGATTGTCATTGCCTCATCCGCACACGCTGTCAAAGAAGTCACGCTTCCGGATAACAGCCATATTACGCTGGCAGAGAATTCGGCCTTACAGTATGACCGCTTGGCATACGGCAAAAAAAACAGGAACGTCACTTTAAATGGAAAAGCATATTTTTCAGTCACACATCAAGAACAATGTCCTTTCAGGGTACAGACCGAACTGGCAAACATACAAGTACTAGGTACACAATTCCAAGTAACGGCAAATGCAAATCAGACTTCGGCAACCGTAGAGTCTGGAAAAGTCCGTTTTTATAACAAAGAACAAAAAGAGGCTATCCTGACAAAAGGCATGTATGCCTTCATTAACCAAAAAGGACAAATGCAAATAAACAAACAAAGTGACCCCAACACTTTTGCATGGAAGACCCACGTGTTTGTTTATAATGAAGCCCCCTTGAAAAAGGTAGTAAAAGAATTAGAAGAAGTCTATAAGGTCCATATCGGCGGAATTCCACAAAAAGAGTACTATCTGACCACGACCTTTGACAATACTCCGATAGAAGACATAATTGAAATCATAAACCAAACACTAGATACGAAACTAGACATAACCCAATGATGCAATTCCATTCTAAATTTTCTTTCTTCTGCTCCTTTGCCTCATGCACATTTGTATTGAGGCAAAAGGAACAGAACATGATGAGCCCCTCGTAACATTAGATATGAAACAAACCCCCATCCGTAAAGTTTTGGCAGAAATCACCCGGCAGACAGGTGTAACCTTTTCGTATGAGTCCTCCTTAACAAAACATCTGTTACCGATAGATATAACAATAACCGCCCAGCCGTTATCCCACTGTTTGCGCATTCTGTTTCAAAAACTGCCCGTAGAATATATACAATCAGGCAAATACATCATCCTCAAGAAAAAACAGAAAAACATTGTAATCAGCGGCTTCATACGAGACAAATCCTCCTCAGAGTCCCTTATAGGCGCCTCCATCTATGATGCCAAAAGCCATCAAGGAACAACCAGCAACGCCGACGGCTTTTTCAGTCTGACTCTGGAAGCCGGAAACGATGTATACCTGAACATCTCCTATGTAGGTTATGACAGTTTCCACCGTTCATTCACACAATTGGAACAAGACACGCTGCTTCCGGTTCTGCTGAACAGCCACCAGCAATTAGCCGAAGTGGTAGTGACCGGAGAATATACCTCTTCTCCATTAGTCCAAACATCCGATATGGGACATACCCGTCTCAACAAAGACCTGATCCAACAAACCCCGGTATTATTCGGAGAAGCTGATATTATAAAAACCCTACAGACCTTGCCGGGTGTATCGGCAGGCACAGCCGGATTAGCAGGAATGTATGTGCGGGGCGGTAATGGAGACGACAATCTTTATATGATAGAAGGGAATCCGTTATACCAGATCAACCATGTGGGCGGTCTGTTTTCCTCCTTCAACGCCGAAGCCGTAAAGGATGTAGAATTCTTTAAGTCCGCCTTCCCCGCCCGTTACGGAGGAAGACTGTCCAGCGTAGTCGATATCCATACAAAGGATGGCAACATGAAAGAATATCACGGAAGCGCCATGCTGGGACTGACCTCAGGCAGCCTGAATCTGGAAGGTCCGTTGGTCAAAGACCGGACCTCATTCAACTTTGCATTACGCCGTTCATGGATTGACGCGCTTTCGGCCCCAACCATCGCCATCTGGAACGCTACCAGAAATAAAGGAGAAACCCAAATAGTGGCACGATACGCTTTTACCGACATGAACTTTAAACTCAACCACCAGTTCAATGACCGCAGCCGCGGATATGCCGGTCTTTACTGGGGAAACGATTTTTTGAAGGGAGGAGAAAAAAGAGAAGGTGACAATGGATATGAAAGCAGAAACACCGGCAGACTGCGATGGGGAAACATCATGGCATTTACCGGCTGGTCATACGTATTCAACAACCAACTCTTCGGTAATGTGAATGCCGCCTTTACCCACTATTCTTCCACCTTGAAAGGAGACTACTACCAAGGAACAGAAGCCAACTACGTATCACAGGAAAGTTCAACCCGGAACCGCATTGACGACCTCAGCATACGAGCCAATTTCGATTTCCGCCCCAATGCTTCCCACCAGTTGCATTTCGGCACTCATTATATTTACCACCGTTTTCATCCCGTAGACGAAAAATCGCATTTTTCCAATGGCATGACCACCCAGACCAGACAAAACAACGACACTGCCCTGCCTGCACATGAATTAGGCATATATATGGAAGAAGACTGGAAAATGAACAAAAGAATACGTTTGAACGCTGGGGTTCACCTCGGACTATACACCATTGACGGGAAAACGTACACTTCCCTGGAACCCCGTTTTTCCAGTCGTTTCCTGATCAATCCGCAACTCAGCCTCAAAGCCTCTTATACCCGGATGAGCCAATATGTACATCAAGTCAATGAAAGCTACATCAACCTGCCCACAGACACATGGATACCGGTCAGCCGCAAGCTGAAACCGATGCAGAGCGACCAACTGGCTGTAGGAGCTTATTACACCACCGGCAACAAAATCTACTCTTTCTCCATAGAAGGATATTATAAATGGATGAAACATCTGATGGACTATAAAGACAACTACCAGTTTCTCCCTCCTTCCACCAGCTGGGAAGACAAACTGACTCAAGGAAAAGGACGTTCTTACGGCGTAGAACTTATTGCCCGCAAAGAAAAAGGGAAAATAACCGGATGGGCAGGCTATACTCTAAGCTGGAATGACAGACAGTTCACTGAGATAAATAAAGGCAAGCGTTTTCCTGCCAAATTCGACAACCGGCATAAATTCAATATAATAGCCAATTGGAAAATCAAGCCCAAACTGGAGTTGACCGGAAGCTGGACCTACGCAACCGGTAACCGGCTCACGGTTTCTTTCGAAAACTACCAGGCCGTTTCTCCCCAACATCCGTTTCCGGGAGGCAGCCTGGTTCCTCCTTATATAGATCCAGGCGGATTAGACTATTATACAGAACGTAATAATTTCCAACTTCCCGCCTATCACAGACTCGACTTGGGCATCAATATTTACCGGCCAAAGAAAAAAAACCGGATGGGAATATGGAATATCAGCATCTACAATGTCTATTCCTACATGGCACCCGTCAGCATACGCAAAGGATGGTGGTATAATAACGACTGCTTCTATACCCTGGGCATAGTTCCCATTATACCATCAGTTTCTTACACTTATAAATTTTAAATGATTATGAAACATCTGCTATATACATTACTTCTAGGAGTGTTCCTTACCTCCTGTTATCGAAAAATAGATTTGGACGAATATCGCACTACGCCCAAAATAGTAATAAACAGTGTAGTATCCCCCGACACAGTGGTAATGGCCTCCATCACCCGGACCTGGTTCTATCCAGACAAGAAGCCTTATGTCAATCTCCCTCACGCCCATGTGGAGCTCTATATCAACAATCAATACATAGAAACCATGCAATGGAAAACACTGAATAATCCCCGGAACCCAGACCAGCCGGATACCTTATTCCTTTCAAATACAATCCCGGCAGAAGGAGACCGGATAAAAATTATTGCATCCACCCCCGAATATGGTACGGTAACGGCAGAAGATATCATACCAAAGAAAGTACCTATAAAAAACGCCAGTCATACAATTAAAAAAGGTAACGGAGTTTATCAAGGAACAATTTCCGACTATTTTGAAATATACTATGAAGTCACGTTTGATGAATTTCCGGAAAAGAACAATTATTATCTGGCCAAAATCACACAAATAAAAACGGGCTATTACGGTTACTACGAAACAGAAATAGATTATATAGATCCTGTATTCAAGGAACAGGATGCCATATTGGACGAAAGTATGGCATTCAACGGATTGGAAAAAAAGAGGAGGAGCCCTCTTTACCGACCAAAGCATTAACGGACAAACCTATACTTTACAAATAAAAGAGACAACGGCAGAGTTAGACGAAACAGAACAAAGAATCATTTCCATCTATTCCCTTTCCGAATCCTACTTTTTATACCTGTTGTCCTTACAAAAAATTGCCGGAAGCACGTTAGAAGGAGGCTTGGGTAACATTGGACTAGCCGAACCTCTACGGGTTTACAGCAATGTGGAGGGAGGAACAGGTATTCTGGGCGGCAACCAACATTCGGAAACAACTATAACATTGAATAACCCATCTAAAAAATAATTGATTATGGATACATTACAACAAGCTCCCGCCTTATGGTATTGGAGCGAACCCGCATCGGGATACAGCATTGAAGATTGCGAACAGATTGTAGCAGAAGAGATGCAAACAGCAAAAGCAGACTAAAAGTTCTGGCCACCGTAGGGGTACATTGAAATGTACCCCTACGGTAAAAAAGAAATTTCACGCCTCAATGGATAATTCCCCCGCAAATGTTCAAATTCTTCGGGATGCCGTTTCAATGCATCACTGTCACGAGTCGGATCATACACCTGTAGAAAAGCCTCTTCCGGATCAGAAGAATAATCCATATACGGCAAAGCGGGCGGTACTATTTTAAAATCAGCCTGTATATGGAAGAAGTTACAAAGCTCCTCCAATGCCATCCGTGTAGCATTCGACTTTCCGTCAGCTGAATACCCTGCTATATGAGGGGTTCCCAAAAAAACTTTCTGCAACAAATCCGGGTGAATATCCGGTTCATTTTCCCACGTATCAATAACCGCATCACGTATCCGGCCTGTCTTCAGCGCATCAAGCAAAGCCAATGTCTCTATTACTTCTCCACGAGAAGTATTCACAATAAAAGGTTTCCGTTGCAAACCGGCAAAGAAATCCGCATCCGCCAGATGGAACGTTTTATATTTCCCATTCCTGTTCAGCGGAGTATGAAAGGTTATTATATCACATTCCCTTGCCAGTACAGACAAATCCACAAATCCCGTTTCCCCCCGGTCCGCACGTGGAGGATCATTCAGCAAGACCCGCATCCCCAATGCCTCCGCCATACGTTGGATACGGCTTCCCACATGTCCTACCCCAACAATCCCCAGACAGCTTTCTTCCAATCTCACCCCCTTCCGGCGTTTCAACAATAATAATACCGAATGCAGGTACTGCTCCACACTGCCGGCATTACAACCGGGACAATTTTTCCATACAATTCCCGCCTCATCACAATAGTCCACATCAATATGATCAAAACCGATGGTCGCAGTAGCAATGAATTTCACCTTGCTTCCTTCCAGCAGTTCACGGTTACAACGGGTACGGGTACGGATCACCAATGCGTCAGCATCCCGTACATCCCCGACGGTAAAACCACTGCCGGGCAAATACACCACTTCATCGGCTATCTGTTCGACAGCTTCATGTATATAAGGTATTTTATTATCTACAATTATTTTCATCTTTCAAAAACTTGCTTGGGAACAAAGGTAGACACTTTTACCGAATAATAATTGGCTGATTAGAAAACTTTGCATAGATTTGTACATTCAATAAAACAGCTGTTATGTCCAAGATTCTTGTAATCTGCTTTTCATCCATCAATAATGTGGCAATGGCAATCCCGGTCATTCACTCATTGGCTACGCAATATGCCCAGCATCAAATCATGGTGCTGAGCATAGACACATTCTCCCCCTTATTCGAGAATGTGCCGGACAATGTTATTTTCCGTGGGGCAGATTTCAGAGGAGAACATGCCGGATTAATGGGTCTGGGATGGCTGTACAATGATTTAAAAGAAGAAAAATTTGATGCCGTAGCCGCTTTCCAGCCCACATTCCGCAGCCGTTTTCTTTGCTGGCGTTTTCGTCTGGCAGGCATAAAAGCAGCCCACATCAAGCAGAACAGGCGGGAACTGCAAAAACTGATACGGCGGAAACATAAAATATATACAGAGCAAGACTCCTTTTTTCAGCGCTGTGCCCATACGCTCAGTCAGATAGGTTACCCCATCCGGTTAAGTTTCCTCTCCCTTTTCGGAAAGAATAAAGGCAATATTTCCAGCCTGGCTCCGTTAACCGGTGAGAAGAACCAAGAAACATGGATTGGAATCGCTCCCTTTGCAACACATGTAGGCAAAATCTATCCGTTGTCAAAGCAAGAGCAGATCCTCAAACATCTATCTGCACGCGACCATACAAAAATCTTCTTATTCGGAGGCGGGAAAAAAGAAATCAAAGTATTGGAAGAATGGGCCCAACATTTCCCCAACGTCATCTCAGCCGGCAAACTAACCATAAATATGGAATTGGCCCTCATGAGCAATATGGACGTCATGCTGGTAATGGATGCCGCCAATATGCACCTTGCATCATTAGTGAACATCCCGGTTGTATCCATTTGGGGGGCAACGCATCCCTGTGCAGGCTTTGCAGGATGGAATCAGTCTGCGGCAAACACAATACAGATAGACCTGCCCTGCCGTCCTTGTTCCTTATCCGGAGAAAAGCACTGTTATAGAAAAGATTATGCCTGTCTGCAAGGCATAACTCCCGAAATGGTAATAGAACACATAAACAAAGTCATCAGTTAAATGAAACAAATAAATCTCATATATTATTCCGTTTTCTTTTTGTGGTATTTGCTTTCGCTTCTACCCTTGCGATTCTTATATTTCATATCCGATCTTCTTTTTTATCCGCTCTATTATTGCATCCGCTACAGACGTAAAATCATACGCAATAATTTATCGAACTCATTCCCCGAGAAAGATTTAAAAGAGATTGTCCAAATCGAGAAACAATTTTACTCTTTCTTTTGCGACTATATAGTAGAAACGCTCAAGTTATTCTCCATTTCAAAAAAACAACTGATGAGAAGAATGACTTTTGAAGGACTGGACGAGATAGTGGAAAGCATGAACAAAAAGAACAAAGATTTCTGTTTTATCTATTTAGGGCATTATTGCAACTGGGAATGGATTGCATCCTTGCCTTATTGGATTTCCAAAGACATATCCTGCGGACAAATCTATCATCCACTGTACAATCAGGCTTTCGACAAACTATTTCTAAGATTACGCAACCAGTTCGGAGGCGAATGCATCCCCATGAAAACGACTTTGCGCCGCATCATTGAATTGAAACGGACAAAGCAAAAGGCAATTATCGGATTTATTTCGGACCAAGCACCCAAGTGGAACAGCATACATCACTGGACTGAATTTCTAAACCAAGAAACACCGGTTTTCATCGGTACGGAGAAAATAGGCAAGCAAGTGGACGCCTTGATTTATTATGCTGACGTAACACGGGTCAAAAGAGGATACTACCACTGCCGGCTCAAACCATTGTGCGACACCCCCCGGCAAGTACCCGATTTTGAATTGACCGATTTGTTTACCCGAGAATTGGAACAAACAATAAAAAAAGCGCATCCCCAATATTGGCTCTGGAGCCATAACCGCTGGAAAAGAACCAAAGAAGAGTGGCTGCGCAGACAACAGGAAGAAACTAAGTGATTATGGAAAAATATGATTATTTGATAGTAGGTGCCGGTTTGTTCGGCGCCGTTTTTGCCCACGAGGCAAAACGAGTAGGTAAACATTGCCTGGTAATTGACAAGCGCAATCATCGCGGAGGCAATATCTACTGTGAAGATATAGAGGGCATCCATGTACATAAATATGGTGCACATATCTTCCATACCGACAATAAAGAAGTGTGGGACTATGTAAACAGCTTTGTCGAATTCAACCGATACACCAACTCCCCTTTGGCTTACTTTGACGGGAAATTATACAATCTTCCCTTCAACATGAACACTTTTTATCAGCTGTGGGGAGTAAAGACTCCGGCGGAAGCCAAGGCCAAGATAGAAGAGCAACGTAAAGAATTTGACCATATCGCCACCCCCGCCAACCTGGAGGAGCAAGCATTAAAGCTATGTGGAAAAGACATTTACCATCGCCTTATCAAAGGTTATACAGAGAAACAATGGGGACGTTCCGCCAAAGAATTACCGGCATTCATCATCAAACGTATTCCTTTCCGTTTCATTTATGACAACAACTATTTCAATGACAGCTACCAAGGAATCCCCAAAGGCGGATACAACGCCCTTATCGATGCGTTACTGGAAGGAACCGAGGTTCGTCTCAACACCAATTATTTCAGCAACCGCAATGAACTGGACGCATTGGCAGACAATATCCTGTTCACCGGATGCATAGACCAGTTCTTCGATTACCAATGCGGACATCTGGAATACAGAAGCCTGCGCTTTGAACATAAACAGCTGGAAACAGAGGATTTCCAAGGCAACGCAGTAGTCAATTATACAGAACGTGAGGTACCCTATACCCGAATCATTGAGCACAAGCACTTTGAATTCGGCACACAGCCCACCACTGTAATCACGTATGAATATCCCGATGATTTCGCGCCGGGCAAAGAACCTTACTATCCGATAAACGACAAGCGGAACACCGAAATGATGAGCCAATATAAAAAACTGGCCTCTGAGCGGAAAGACGTTTTATTCGGAGGCCGTCTGGCACAATACGCATACGCCGACATGGACGATACCGTAGCCGCCGCCCTCGCCTTATGCAAAAAGACATTTAAATAAAAGGAAATCCTTGGACTCCCCAAGGTTTTCCGCTAAATTTGCATGATATTCCTAAATTGACAAACAACATAGATAACAAACCAATGAAGTGCCTTCATATCATAACACCCGTAAAAGATTCGATTGACTCCACGCTTGAAACCGTAAAAGCAATCATGGAATCGGATATTTTGGTTCCTTTCACTTATACTGTCTATAACGATTTCAGCACGGAAGAAAATACCCATCGGCTGGAAGAGGCCGCCCGTCAATGGAATTTTCGTCTGGTCAACTTATCAGACCTGACCGACCACCCCTCTCCCAACTATCTACTGGTGTTACAAACAGCACAAAAAGAAGCCATCGAAGCAGATGCAGGATTACTGATTGTGGAATCGGATGTTATTGTCAAAAAAACACATTGCAATCACTATACAATGGAGCATTGCAACAGAAACAATGCGGAATTGCAGCAGCTGTGACAACCGATGAAAAAGGCGTAATCAATTACCCCTACCTACACGCCAAGGGACACGAGAATCAAGTGTACCCGGAAAAAAAAAGCATTGCAGCTTCTGCTGTTCACTACTCACCCCCCGGACTGCTGAAAGCATTTGACTTTCAGACATTAGACCCAAGCAAGAACTGGTATGATGTGACCATCTCGCACGAGTCACTGAAACGAGGTTTCCAAAACTACCTGTTCACCACGTTGCCCGTATGGCACAGGCCCCATAGCAGCCGTCCGTGGAAACAACTGAAATACAAGAATCCTTTAAAATATTACTGGTTGAAATATACCAAAGGACTAGACAAAATTTAACACTATTATAATGATATGAGCAAGACAGAGCGTTTGTTTCATCCCCGCACCTTAGTGATTCACCCTGATTTCAAAAATCTGGAAGAATTTATAGTATCCATTCCCGAACGTTTCCAAAGGAATGAAGGTACTGTTATTCACCAAGGGCGCAATGAATTGCGGAAAATGGAATACAATGGCAAAGAATATGTTATCAAATCCTTTCACAGCCCCCACCTTATCAACCGATTTGTATATGGCATATTTCGTCCATCCAAGGCAAAACGCTCTTACGACCATGCAGAAATGCTGCTGAAAATAGGTGTAGGCACTCCGCAACCGGTGGGATATATGAATATACGTTCAGGGCTGCTGTTCGATAAAAGTTATTATATCAGCCTCCTCTCCACCTGCCCCTACATTTACGACAACCTGTTCACACAGCAATTCGACTACGCCGAGGAAGTATTCCGCGCCATAGGCAAAGTGACCGCCCGTCTTCACGAACACGGATACGCCCACAAAGACTACGGACGTGCCAACATCCTGTTTCAGAAAACTCCCAATGGCATAACAATAGAAATTGTCGATTTGAACCGGATGTACATCGGCCCCATAGATATGAAGACCGGCTGCAAAAACTTTGAACGCCTGCCGGCAACTCCACAAATGCACCGATGGATGGCAGAAGAATACGCCAAGGCACGGAACTTTGATGTGGAAAAATGCTTTGAGCTCATGAGAGCCTATAGAAGCGTACAGCCGGGAAAAATAGATAACCTTTACTAAAAACTAAATGCATCATGAACATTATAGCCGTAGTTGTAACCTACAACCGAATGGAACTTCTGAAAAGAAATATTCGTTGTCTGCAACAAAACAAGCCGATATCTTCCATTGTAATAGTAAATAACGGAAGCACGGACGGTACAACGGAATGGCTTGCCGCACAGGAAGGGCTGACAGTAATCAATCAGACCAATGTGGGCGGTGCGGGAGGATTCTATACAGGCATACAATACGCTTATCAGGCGGGTGCCGACTGGATTTGGTGCATGGATGACGATGTATTTCCGCGGGCCGACTGTCTGGAACAACTCTTGCCGTATACCGGCAAGAAAGATATCGGCATACTGGCCCCTCGCAGGTTGCTCGAAGGAGAAATATTCACCCATGACTTCCAGGCATACAACCTGAGCAATCCTTTGTATCCATGTACAGCAAGAAACTGGCAGGACGGCACATCACCTCACCGACAGAAATTACGGGAACAGCTTTCGAAGGTCCGTTCATCCGCCGCGAAGTCGTTGAGAAGATAGGTCTTCCCAATAAAGGCCTTTTCATTTTCTGTGATGATACAGATTACTGCCTCCGCACCATACGGGCAGGGTACAAAATACTCTATATACCTGATGCCCTGATGGATAAAGAGAAATTCTTCTCCAACGACACATGGAATGAGCGAAGCAAGAAGAAAAAGTGGAAACGCTTTTATCAGATCCGTAATTCAACTTATTTAAACCATCACTACGGACGCAACATAGCAGTGAAATATCTCGCGGCTTCAACGGAGTAATGGGATATATTTTCATCGCGTTGTTCACCAGTCCGTTTGCAAAAGCCTATCAATGGAAAGATATACCCCGATTATGGAAAGCCTATTGCGACGGAATACATGAAAAACTTGGAATTATGAGCTAAAAAACGGTAACGCCCTTACCAGTTAATGTTTCATAATAAACTAGCATTTATATACTATATTTACAGAAAAAGAGTAAATTTGTTATATAATTAGATATCAGAATATTATGAGAAAACTAAGGATTACGTTATCTATTATAATGAGTTCAGAATAAAACAAATTCTTTTGACAATAGTATTAATTATCTCTAATATGACAGGTAGAAATCAATAATCATTGGTTATTTATGAGCAATTTATTACTATCCAAAATAGGGCACGTTATATCCGAATTTCCTTTGGCTTTTAAACAAACGAAAGAAGTCAAATTATTCATGACATTGCTGGTAAAAAACGAAGAAGGGATGCTGGAAGAGAATCTACAGTTCCATAAAGCGATGGGAGTGGACGGGTTTATCATTACTGATAATAACTCCACAGACTCAACTCCGGGACATTATCCGTAAATACAAACAAAAAGGGTGGATTAAAGAAGTGATAGAAGAAAAGGCTACCAACTATGAACAAAAGGACTGGGTAGACCGTATGATTTGGAAAGCCAAAACCATTTATAAGGCCGACTGGATTATCAATGCCGATGCCGACGAATTATGGTATGCCCCTACCGGCAATTTGAAAGATGAATTATATGCCACCAATGCCAATGTGCTGAATTGTGAAATGAGAAGTGTCTATCCTGAAGAAGAAAAACCCTTTTGGCAATGGGATAAGACTGTAAAAGCGGTAACCGAACCTGAAAAATATGACTTGTCACTCTATTCACTGTTTGAGCGTCAGAACAAAAAAGTCATTCACCGGACTGCCGGTTACCTGCAAATTTCAATGGGAAACCATAAAGTAACCATGTTCCCACAACTCTGCCGACAGCCATATCCATGTATATCATTACAATATACGCGGCAAGCAGCAGTTTATGGAAAAGATGATAAATGGCGGCAAGCAACTGGAGCAACACAAGGGCAGACACGGAGGTCGCCACTGGCGCTACTTCTATCAGTTACATAAAGAAGGAAAACTAGAGGCTGAATATGAACGTGTTATCGGCAGTGCTTATTTTGAAGCACTTCGCAAAGACGGATTCATTATTCCGGATGTAACGATTCCTAATTTCTTTAAAAATATAAACTCATAAGCTAATGATGCATATTGCACTTACTATAGATTCCAAATTTGTTCGTTATTGCGCAGTCACAATAGTTTCAATATTAGAAAATAATGATCCTAAAGATATCATGCTACATATTGTATCAGGGCATCTACCCAAAGAAGATGTTCTTACTTTGTCACAAGTAGCAGAAAAATATGGAACTTCCATAGCTTTTTACTATATTCCACATGAAAAACTTCAAAATTATGAAGTTAAGTGGCAAAAACAACGTCTTTCCATGGTTGTCTTCTATCGATGTGTGTTGGCTTCGATATTACCTTCTACAATCTCACGAGTGATTTATCTAGATAGTGATACACTTGTTTTAGGATCCTTAAAAGAATTATGGGATACCAATCTAAACCAATTAGCACTAGCAGGGGTACAAGATACTGTCAGCCCTAATCCTAGTTACTTTGAAAGATTACAATATGCTCCCTCATACAACTACATAAACGGAGGTGTTACTATTAAACTTAGCATATTGGCGCAAACATAATATCGAGCAACAATGTATAAAATATTATCAACAATATCCCGATCGCATTATTCTAAATGATCAAGACATATTAAATGCTCTATTATACGACCAAAAGGTACTAATAGATATAAAGTGGAATGTTCAAGACGACTTCTATAGAAATAACAGATATACATCCCCTGCGTGGAAACCATCATACACAGATGCCATTTTACATCCAATCATCTTACACTATAGTGGACGTAAACCGTGGGCATACCATGCTATGCATCCTTTGCGGCATCTATTTTTCCATTACCAAAGGCTGACTCCATACGATGATTCAGCGAAACAAAAGAAAATAAGTACACGTATCTATAGATTCATTCATTTACTGCCATATATATTAGGCCTTAAACCAAAGAAATATGTAAACCTTAAAAAAATAAGAGAAAATTCCCAAATCACTAAATTATAATATATTCTTGTGGGAAGAATTTAATAAACCGGTAATGCTAGCCATTCCTATTCAAGAAATATACCAATGAAACAGATTACAATAAACAAAACTATTTTACAGGGACATTCATTAAATATTACAAAATCAGCCAACTAATTCATACACAAAGTATTGCGAATTAGTTGGCTTTTTGTATCTTTTAGGTATTCCCCCGAAAATAAGGTTTGACGGCCAAAACGGGGAAATATCCAAACTAACTAAGATATGGCAAAGATAGTGAATATTTCAGAAATTCACCCTACTTTGGGTTTTACAGAATTTGATATTCTGGAAAAATACCGCAAGAGTTTTAATGAGAGTGAGCTTGGCAAGCTTCATTCGGTCTTTCCGTTTGAATGTATGGCAAAAGCCGCCGGCCTGTCGGACCGGCGCCTGGGACGCAGGAACAGATTCAGTCCTTCCGCAAAGATCGCCCTTATGGTCCTGAAGGCATACACCGGATTCTCCGACAGGCAACTGGTGGAACATCTGAACGGGAACATACACTACCAGATTTTCTGTGGAATTATGATTCCCCCGTCCCTTCCCATAACCAACTTCAAGATAGTCAGTGCCATCTGTAATGAGATAGCATCCCGCCTTGACATTGATTCTTTCCAGGAGCTCCTGGCTTCACACTGGAAACCTTATCTTGATAACCTTCACGTATGCATGACCGATGCCACATGCTATGAAAGCCACATGCGTTTTCCTACGGGACATGAAACTCCTTTGGGAAAGCCTCGAATGGCTCTACAGGCATATATGCCGGCATTGCAGGGAGCTGGGCATAAGGCGTCCGCGCAACAAATACAGGAATGTGGCGGAATCCTATCTGTCCTACTGCAAGAAAAGAAAGAGGAGAGCTTCAAGGGCAAGAATGCTTAAGCGCCGTATGATCAAGCTTCTTGAAAAGCTCCTCAGTCAAAGGGATGGGATCCATAGCGAGTACGGTGCTTTACTCCGATATACCCAGGATTATCATAAGCGTCTTTCCATCATCAGAAAGGTGCTTGTACAAGAAAAGGAAATGTTTGAAGGGAGGAAAGTCAGTGACCGCATCGTCAGCATTGACCGTCATTATGTACGTCCCATCGTCAGAGGCAAGGAAACCAAGTCCGTCGAGTTCGGTGCAAAGGTCAATAATATACAGATAGACGGCATATCGTTCATCGAACACCTCTCGTTCAAGGCATTCAATGAGGGTATACGCTTGAAGGACTGTATCCGCATGCAGCAGAAGCTTATGAATGTAAGGGTAAGATGTGTGGCTGCCGATTCCATATATGCCAATAATGCCAACAGAAAGTTCTGTACAAAATATGGGATATCCACATCCTTTGTGCGCAAGGGAAGGGCGGCCAAAGATGAGCCTTTGAGGAAGGTGCTTAGAAGCGAACTCTCAAAAAGAAAGGGCAACACGGCTTGAAGGAAAGCTTCGGCACTCAAAAAGCAACATTACTCGCTCTCAAGGATAAAGGCCAGAAACAGGAAGACGGAAATACTGTGGATTTTCTTTGGAATACATACGGCAAATGCCATACTGATAATAGAAAAAATCAGAAACAAAACAGCTAAAGCAGCATGATATGATTTTACTCACAGAATCAGAAGAGGTCATCAGACTTCTTCCGGAACGTCATGTCCTGTCGGATAGAAGTATGTGAGAAAGCACGGAAAAATGACAATAAGAATGGCATATGAAATGGTCATGCCCTATCATCTTCATATGCCATCTTATTTTTTAGAGACATTTACTGAATATCCCTTTACAAATAATAGTATTCGCTTTCTTTGGATCTCGAGCGAACACTATTATTTGAACAAGAAAAAAAATCTACCTATATCTTTTTAAAACCGACAATATTTATGGATAAACATATCCTAAAATACCACCATACTGATCACCTCTCTCCCTTATAAATCGATCTACTTCTGCCTTATCTGTTAAATAATGACTATCTCGACCTTTAGGATAATATAAACTATAAACAGGAATAGTATTAACTTCATTCCATGTATAAATATAGCCAACTATACCTTGGTATTCATGACCTTCATTTTGGAATTTACGTACTTCAGCCCATGAAGTAATATAATGTGAATTCCTCCCTTTAGACCAATACATTCTATAAAGAGGCAGAGTACCAGGTTCCTCTTCAGCACATATATACCCAAAAACACCGGAATATTCATGCCCTTCATTCTTATACCGAAGAACTTCTGACCAAGAAGTACACCAGTGACAATTTACACCCTTAGGCCAATATAATTGATATAATGTAACCAACTTAATAACTGATATTTTTTTACTATTTATATATTTCTCTACTGCTAGCTTTAAATCAGCCTTCTTTACTGGGTCTGAAACCAAATCATAAATAGGATAAGTAGCATTCCAATCAACATCAACCAACCGCGAATGAGTATCGTCTACAGATTGTGACCATGCACCTATATTGATAGTAGTCGTGGGACCTTGATTAGGAGACAAAGTTATAGTAGTACCAGAAGTAGTGCCTCCTACACATTGAATAGTACATGTCCAATCTGAATTCTTTTTATTAGCCTCGGTTATTGTAGTTGTGCTCCAAGTCCCATCAAAATCAAGACCGACTTTAGACATATTATATTTCGCCCCAGCACTTACTGTCTGTTTTTTTCTCTGTACCTGTATTTTCTTCTATAATAGCCGATTTATAATAAGCTATATAAGAACCTCCTACTGTAATATTAGTAAGTACATGGGTCCCATATTTTGCAACAATTTGATCTGCTGAGTATTTACCTAAATCAGACACAAAGTTAGAAGATAAATATCGAGATAAAAGCTCAACATCTGCATCTACAAAATATTTTCTTTGTTTCTTTGTCACTTCTGCTTTAGCAAAAGAATATTTAGAAGAATATGAATATTTAGAGGCAGACTTAAATCCAGCGGAAAGAGTGCCAGAAAAGAATCCTTCAGCATCTTTTTTTAATATCCATGGCTGCTACAGATCCCTTAAAATTTGAATCAGTTATCACATTCTGAAGAAAAGATTGGGCATCTTCACCTGCAACAATTTTTTGGTCTATGGTTCCAATGAAAGGATTATAAAACCGATCACCATTATCTCTTATTAATGCTTTGACATCAATAACTTGTAAACGAGTAGAGTTCTCCCCTAAATAATCCTCTGTTATATCATATCCACCCCAGTACATCATAGACACCATCTCCTGCCATACGGGAACTCATATCTTCTGTTTCATTCCTTTGCATTTCACAAACGTCATAAGTATTTGTACAAGAAACCAGCACTCCTACAAATAAAAAATAACACAAATTTATTTTCCTCATAACAGTACATTTTAAAAAGTTAATAAATCAAGTTTTAATAAGCATTGTTCATATCACATACCTGTGCTAGAAGCTATTTTATAAGAAAAAGAATATTGATATTTTTTATCTCCAACATGAATCAATCTTCAAAAGGAAATACATATCCTACAATTTTTTGAAAATCATCCGTATTAAAATGAAGTCCTTTCCATTGAACAGAATAACTATGATTTATATGTTTTGCACTATAATATTCATATAAAGGTACTGTTCCTAAAACCTGCGATTTATAAATATAACCTGTTATTCTTTGGTATACATCTGTATTACTCTGATTACCTCTCCATACAGAACTTAAACTTTGATTTATATATTTTGCACTATAATATTCATATAAAGGAACAGTTCCCTCCACTTGACTCGCACAGAGATAGCATGTTACACCTTGATAATCATCCGTATTAAAATGCGTTCCTTTCCACTCTGTAAAATAACTACTATTTATATGTTTGGAGCTATAATAATTATATAAAGGCAACAATTCCAATATCTCCAGTTTAAAACTATCAATGTATTTTTCTACTGCATTTTTTAATGCTACTTTTTTTGCAGGATCTGAAACTAAATCATAAATAGGATAAGTAGCATTCCAATCAACATCAACCAAACGGGAATGAGTATCATCAACTGATTGTGTCCATGCACCTAAATTGATAGTAGTCGTAGGTCCCTGATTAGGAGACAAAGTTATAGTAGTACCAGAAGTTGTTCCTCCTAGACATTTAATATCACACGTCCAATTAGAATTTTTTCTTATTCGTTTCAGTAATAGTTGTAGTATTCCAACTTCCATTTGCATCGAGCCCCACCTTTTTCATATTATATTTAGCACCAGCTGTTACAGTCTTCATTTTCTCTGTGCGATTGGCTTCTTCTACAATAACAGATTTATAATAGGCCCTATAGGAACCACCCACTGTTATTTTAGTCAGTACATGAGTTCCATACATTCTAACTATCTCATCAGCTGAGTATTTATTTAAATCCGCTATAAAATTTGAAGATAAATACCGTGATAAGGTTTCAGCATTAGTATATAAAAGATATTGTCTCTGTTTCTTTATAACTTCCGCTCGCGCAAAAGAATATTTGGAAGAATATGAATATTTAGAATCAGACTTAAATCCTGTAGTAATACTCCCGGAGAAAAATCCTTTTGATGTATCAGACTTACCCATTGCAGCTACAGAACCAGAAAAATTTGTATTACTTATTGTTTGCTGAAGAAAAGACCATGCATCCTCACCAGCAGTAACTTTTTGTTCTATAGTTCCAATAAAAGGATTATCAAAACGTCCCTTATTATCTCTAATAAATGCTTCTACATCTAAAACCGGTTGACGAACAGAAGCTTCTCCCAAGTAGTCTGATGTTATATCATATCCATAACCTAACACATCATAAATTCCGTCACCTGCCGCACGTGGCATAACCTCTTTTTCCGAGAAATTCTGTAAATCCTCAAAACCACTACTGTCTGTACAAGCAGCAATGAATAAACCTAAACAAAGGCTTAATAAACTAATTCGTTTTTTCATAATTATCACATTTAAAGTTAGTATACTTTTCTCATTTTCACAATGAACAATCTTATAATTCCATCATGTCATTTTCCACTAAATGCCAAACAATTAAACGCCAAACTATTTTAGTATTCATTCCATAAACAAAGATATCTCAAACAGAGATTATAAGAATTAGATCGGTAATATACAAAAAAATATTGAATTTGCAAGCGAAATTGTGATATTTTTGCAGAAAAAAAAGACAATCAATAATACAGGCTCTCTATCTATAAATTTTTCCAATAATAAGGGAGTGAATGAATATGTATAGCAGTCAGTCCTATTGCATAAGCTTTTTCTATCTCCAGATTAAACCTTTTTATATGGATGTATTCTATCTCCATAGCCTTTGGAGTTATCTCCCAAGACTATGGAGTTAACTCCAAAGGCTTGCGGAGATAGAACAAACAGGAAAACCCTTTAACCATACAGCAAGAAATGTTTAGGGATGCGGATAAGATATTTTAAGGATGAATCTGATTTTAAAACCACACAATTCCTTACGGATGAAAAAACTCCCCAATGTCCTTCTTTAAAAAAGTGAAACAATATATGACAGGAAGATATACATCTGACTATACATACAGGACAGAAATATGAAGTGAGAGCATATATGCACCCAAACTTTTTATGAAAATACAGGCACTCTTGAGAAATCGCAAGCGGCTGCATAAATGAAATTAAGAGAACAACCTAAAATTCCTGAAAAACGTAGTAAAGGCCGCCCTTTTATTAAATCTTCCCAAAGCCATAGATACCCCCCACAAACCACATATATTATAATGTTTATGCAATGAAATACGAAGGATGGTATGGATATAGCATTGCAATGCACTAATCAGCTCCGGATCATCCACATAATCGGAAAACATATTCCTCATCCATCTCAAGAAAAGAATAGTAGCGTGCAATTTATCTTTGTCATGACCGGCAGAGTTACTGATGTTTGCACCTTCAACATTCCTCCAACATACAGGCTGCCCCGGCAAAGAAATAACACCCCCCGCATGACGGGCAAAAGCAGCCCACGTAGCATCATCCGAACACCAAGCCATAGGAAAATGAACAAAACCACCTGCCGACTGCCATATCTCCCGACTGAACACGTACTCTACGGCAGCCGAATCTATCTTTCCCCTGTAACTTATCTAGCAGCAGCCGGTAACAAGACACACTTCCTTCTTCCCAAAGGACGATTGGCACGTATCCGCTTGTTTTCACCATCAATGACAGCTAATGGAAAACGAAAGAAATATCCTCGCTGATGGTGTGGGCGCGACAAAGCCTCCATGACACGTTCCACACCATCAGCCGGCATCAAATCATCATCCGAGAAAAGCCAGATAAACGGCTCTGCAGACAGCTGGATACACCTCTCCCAATGGGCCACCAAATCTTTGCCCCCCATATTTTCGCTAAAGCGATGATACACCAGATTTACCTTATTCTGATAAGATTCCACAATCTTATCCAATCTTTCAGGACTTGCATCATCACCTATATATAACACGAACTCATCTTTATGGGCCTGAACTGCAATTGAGTCGAGCGTTTCCTTAAGGAAACGCCCCTTGTAGGCGGGAATAACAATTGCCAATTTCTTTATTTGCTCCACTTTACAAAGACTGCATATCGTTCAACTTCTTGTAATATCCATTCAAGGCTATCAGTTCATCGTGAGTTCCTCTTTCTACAATGTCGCCTTCATAAAGTACACAAATTTCATCGGCATTCTTAATGGTACTCAATCTATGTGCGATAGCGATAGTAGTACGCGATTTCATCAAACGCTCCAACGCTTCCTGAACCAAACGCTCGGACTCTGTGTCAAGAGCCGAAGTAGCCTCATCTAATATAAGGATAGGAGGATTTTTCAAAATTGCACGGGCTATACTGACACGCTGACGCTGACCACCGGACAAACGCCCTCCACGATCACCAATCATCGTGTCATATCCTTTTTCCGTTTCCATAATGAAATCATGTGCATTCGCTATCTTGGCAGCTTCTATTACTTGCTCCATAGTGGCATTCTCTACACCAAAAGTAATATTGTTATAGAAAGTGTCATTAAACAGAATAGCTTCCTGATTTACATTACCAATCAGAGAACGTAAACTGTGGATGGATACATCTTTCACATTCTTGCCGTCAATAAGCAATGCACCCTCCGATACATCGTGTGATAACGCGGTACCAAGTCCACTAAAGTAGACTTTCCGAACCGGACTGGCCCACCAGTGCAATCGTTTTTCCTTTAGGAACAGTCAGATTGATATGGTTCAAGACCGGACGCCCTTCTACATAGCTGAAACTTACATTTTTAAACTCTAACTTATCTGTGAAAGCGTCCAATGGCAAAGGCTGCTCCGGCTCTACGATATGATTTTCCGCTTTCAATATCATATCAATTCGCTCCATACTGGCCAATCCCTGCGGAATATTATAAAATGCTCTTGAAAATTCTTTCAAAGGATTGATGATACTATAAAGGATAATCAGATAAAATATGAAAGTAGCCGCATCCATCGGAGCATAGTTTGTATTTAAGATTAAAGCACCGCCAAACAACAGCACGGTCACAATCACACAAGTGCCTAAAAACTCACTCATGGGGTGGGCTGAACTTTGCCGGATAATCATCTCGTTCATTGCATCGCGGAAGTCATTGTTTGTTTTAGAGAGAACCGGGCAGACATTTTGCTTTCGGCTATAAACGCTTTGATAACCCTTAAACCTCCTAATGTTTCATCCAATTGGGACATAATATCTCCCCATTGCGCCTGTGCTGTAGAGGACTGTCTTTTCAGCTTCCGGCTGACAACCCCCATTATCCAACCTGTCAGAGGTAAAATAAAGATAACAAAAAGCGTCATTTGCCAACTTACCGAAAACAGAGTGACAAAACAAACCAAAAGAGCGATAGGATTACGGATAAGCATATCGATGGAACTGGTCAACGAGTTCTCCACCACCGTAACATCCGCACTCATACGGGCTATGATATCTCCTTTACGTTCTTCTGAGAAAAAACTCAAAGGAAGACTTAACACTTTATTATAAACCTGAATACGGATATCCCGGACAATACCTGTACGCAAAGGTACCATGACAGCCGCAGAAGCAAAATAACCGGCAGTTTTCAACATAGTCATAAAGATAAGTATTCCTCCCATCATGGCCAAGTGTATAGAACGCACCATTTGTAGCCACAAAATTGCTCACAAAGTAATAGGCATTATTTATGAGTACATCCTTATCCAAATTATGAATATCCATAGGAATGTACTCATAAGACTTGGTATCAATTTTGAACAGAATGTTCAAAATTGGCACAATCGCCATGAACGAAAACACATTAAGCCATTGCGACAGAAAGTTCAGTATCAATGCCCATGTCAAATATTTGCGGTATGGAAGAATATACCGCTTCAACAAACTAAAGAACTGTTTCAGCATAATTATCAATTATATATAATGCCGCAAAGGTAACAAAAAAGAAATAATCACCCAAGATTACCCCACTTTATCCCCTAATATTTGTTCATACACGGCAAGCCTTCTTTCCTGCATCTGTCCGGGGTTATATACTTGCCGCAAACTGTCTTCCGCATGGGTAACCAACTGTCTCTGCAACTGCGGATTACCCGACAAGGCTATGACAGCTTCTGCAAATCCGGGCAGGGTCATCAACAATCAAGCAATCTTCACCATCCTTAAAATCAATGCCTTCCACACCCTTTGCCGTCGTTACAAAAGGTACTTTTGACAATACAGCATCTAATATTTTCATACGCATACCACTACCGATACGTATTGGAACAACAGCAACACTGCCTTTTAAAAAAGAGCCCAGATCTTCCACATAGCCTACCAGCTTCAATTCCGGGTATTCGGACTGCAAACGATTGATACACTCTCCACGCCATTTACCAATTACTTGCAATGTAAACGAAAAATGACGTTTACGCAGATGCGGAATCACTTCGTGACAGAACCATGCCACGGCATCCAGATTGGGAAAATGATCCTCACTTCCCACAAAAAGTCAGGCGTCCGCTTTGGACCGGAACAAAAAGGCTGTTCCAGCCTGTCACCCACTTGCACCACAGCCGGAGAAGTGTAGATATGGTCTTTCCGTCCTATGAAGTCCTCCATAATTTTTCGGTCTGCTTCAGTCAGAACAATAAGATCTTTATATTTCAAGAATGCACTGCGCTCAAAATCCTTTGCTATATGAAACAACATCCTGTCACCGGCAGTCTGTTCCCTGAACAAAGCAATCTCCTTTTCATTACGGATGTAGCGGAGTTCATGATGCACAAAAAAATAGTCTGTACATTTTCAGGCAACAAGAATCCCAATGACAACAGTTCATAAAACTCTACTTGAATAATATCAAAACCTGAATGAGCCACCTGAGAAACATACTCCACATACCCCTGGTCTAGCGGCTGGAAACAAGAGCTGAACAAAGTACTCTTTCCCCGTACTAAATCCACAACTTCGCCCGTTTCATCCGTCCATATCTGTTGCCGGTTCATTTTACGGGTTACAGACGCATGTATCTTTTGCAGCCATTTATAATAAAAAGGATGTTTAATTCTGGGTAATCTGACAGTTTGAGGTTTAGGAGTATAAATAAAGAAATCCACATTATCCCAAATTTTCTTCAATGACTCTACATCTTGCATACGCTTCTCCGTTTCAGGATAAAGCAATACAGATACGGCCATCTTATGACGCAGATATTCCACCATATTAAAGAAATCTTGATTACCGCGCGAATCCAGCGGATAAGGAATGTACGGAATAATAAAAAAAGAATTTTCTTTCTCATACTAATTGAATTTAAACAATAGTCTAATGTCTAATTTAATCTTTTAGTTTAATACAGCAAATGCTATGTAGTGTATAATGCAAAGGTACAAGAAAGACTGCATACTAAAATGTTAATTATCGTTTCTTTTTTTAAAAGTTCAACAAAATTCCTGTTTTTTGAAAGAAAAAACAAAGAAGCAACTTGTTTATTTACCTGTATAACATTACATTTGTAGAAATAAAACAAGAACTAACTTAACAATAAAGCATGAATGCACTTCCCTTGGTCAGTGTAGTGGTACCTAATTATAATTATAAACGATACCTCAATCTACGAATTCAGAGTTTCTGCAACAACAGACCTATCAGAATATCGAACTGATTTTTACTTGATGATGCCTCAACAGACGGTAGCGAAGAGGTATTATCGGACTATCAAGACCATGCCAAAGTGAGCCATATTCTATTAAACGAGCACAACACCGAAATCCATTTAAACAATGGTTTAAAGGCATGCAATTAGCCAAAGGAAAATATATATGGATAGCCGAAGCCGATGACTTGTGTGAGCTTACTTTTTAGAGAAAAAGTAGTTCCTTTAATGGAGAAATACCAACAAGCCGCCGTATGCTTTGCCGGTTCCAAGTATATTGACAAAGACGGTAATGTGCTGAGTTGCGACATGAACAAATGGAAATCTGCCATACCTCCATACGCCGTATTCAATGGGAAGACTTATGCCGAACATAACCTTTACTGGCGTGGTTACATAGCCAATGCAAAAGCTCGGCCATTTTCAGAAAAAAGCATGGTAAATGCCCAAAATATGGAACAATGCCTGCAAATGCGCTACAGCGGCGACTGGCTGTTCTGGTTTTATATGGCAATGCAAGGAGACATTATAGAAAGATATGAAGTACTGAACTACTTCAGACAACATACCCAGAAAGTTACCGTCAAAGCTGAAAACAACGGAGGGGGTAAGAGCGAAGATATTGAGATAGTACGCATTATGGAACAACACCTTACCCACCTGAGCAGATACAAACGGTGCATACGAAGGGGAATGCTTTACAACCGCATTGCCAAACTAAGCACAACAGAGCAAGTAAAACTGCAATTATGGGAACTCCTCCGGCAGAAATTAAACGGAACGCGGAAAGACGGACGTCTGGAGCGCCTCAACCGGATAGCACGGCTATTCTGTCCTTTTGTTCTGACTATGAAAAGAGACCGCCTTACTCCTTCCCGAAAATAGAATAAGAAACGGAAACTGCTTGCCCATATTTTCGGGCGGACTCACATGTCTGCCCCTAAAGTGAACAAATTGGCAGCCAATTTTACTTTTGGCATACCCTCTTTTGATATTTCTAAAATTCTGTTTACCTTTGTTGTCAATCATCCGGATTGATTCAAACAAATGAAAACTTTACTAAAACAAATGAAATATCTCCGTTCACTCATGCAGCAATCTGTAACAGCATGTAAGAATCAGGCTAAGCTTATCCAACAGTTTACTCTTTCTTTACTTTACTTATTAATCATACATATAGTTGCTTTACTTTTTTTCTTCCTGTTCCGGCTTGTCCTGTTCACCTCAATAGATTATCAGTTTCCTCCCGATATACAAAACAACTTTCTCATGCAAGCCACTGCATTTATAAAAGGGCTATGGTTTGACAATGTTATAGCTTGCTACATATTGCTGTTACCATTAGTCATTTTATGGATAACCGCTCTCTGCAACTATCACTCCAAGTGGGTATTCAGATTTATCTCTATCTTTTTCATTCTATTTTATTCACTGTCGTTCATTATTTCGGCAGCCAACATCCCTTATTTCTCCTATTTTTTTAAGACAATCAATTCTTCCATTTACCATTGGTTCGGATATGGAGCCACTACTGCCGGCATGGTATTGGGTGAGACATCGTTCTATTTCCCTATTTTTTCTAGGACTGATATCTATTCTTCTGCTGTCAGGAAGTGTACTACGGTTATCTTCTTATTTCTATCATCTCATCAATTCGAAATCTACTTCCATCAGCCCGATAAACCGCCTATGTATATTCGCCGCCGGTGCTGTTTGTATAGGACTTTGTCTATTCGGAATACGGGGACGCATGGGATATAACCCCATCAGGGTAAGTCAAGCATACTATTGCACCGATCCATTCCTGAATCAGCTAGGGGTTAATCCTGTCTTTAATCTACTTACCAGCACACTGGATGATAACCGTAAGGAAAACCGCTATCTTCACCTGATGCCGGAACAGGAGGCAATAACCAATATGCAAAGTATATTGCAAAGAAAAAAAGGAATAGAAGGCATCTCCCCCATTGCACGTGAAGTGAAATGCACAGCCGTCCCTACACAAAAGAATGTTGTTCTTATTTTCATGGAATCGATGTCGGCCAACTTGATGGAGCATTTCGGATCTACCAAAAAACGACTCCTTTCCTAGACAGCCTTTATCTGGAATCTCTCAGTTTTGACCATTTTTATTCAGCGGGCATACATACCAACCACGTAATGTATGCCACCCTCTACTCTTTCCCTGCCATCATGAAACGGAATGCCATGAAAGGAGCAGTGGTACCTGTCTATTCGGGGTTGCCCACCGTATTAAAGGATAATGGCTATCGGAACCTGTTCTTCATGACGCACGAATCACAATACGATAATATGAACGCTTTTCCCCGCACTAACGGATTTGATGAAATATATGCACAAGAAAACTACCCAAAGGATAAAGTCGTTAACAGCTTTGGTGTACAAGACGATTTCCTATATCAATATGCCTTGCCCATTCTGAACAAAAAGAGCAGAAGAAAGACAACCTTTCTTTTTACCGTATTGCTTTCTATCAGCAACCATCCCTCGTATGTGATACCCGACTATTTCAAACCACACAGCACAAAGCTTGAAGATCAGATTGTGGAATACGCGGACTGGGCCATCCGGCAATTCATGCAAGAAGCACGCAAACAACCTTGGTTTGAAAATACAATCTTTGTTTTGCTGGGGTGACCATGGGAAATTGGTAGGAAGTCCGGACTGTGAAATACCACAATCCTACAACCATGTTCCACTAATGATTTACGGAAAAGGCATCAAGCCCCGAAATCAGACAAGAGCCGGGCGGCCAGACTGATGTGGCACCGACTTTACTCGGACTGCTGAACATGAGTTATACCCAAAACGACTTCGGCATAAATTTGTTAACAGAACAACGCCCGTATGCCTATTTCTCCGCCGATAATTTGATAGCGGCTACAGATACAACCCACCTATATTTTATTCTCCACATGACCGGCAGGAATTAAATATAAGAAGCAAGGAAATGCCTTTGCAACTTGTAACAGGGGAGGACAGTACATTCTACGTGATGAAAAAATACTGTTTCTCCACATTGCAGAGTGCAGAGTATCTGGTAAAAGAGCACAAGACTGTCAATAAAGCTACCGGACAATAAGGTGGGACGGGTTTCACCGCCTTGCCTTCCTTAACGGTCATACCCCAACTTCTCCTCGTTATAATCAGAGGCTATGTAGGTAGGACGGCCTTTGGTCTCCCTTGAAAATGCGCCCCACGTACTCTCCTATAATTCCCAAAGAGAAAGCTGGATGCCACCTAAAAGAGCATGACAATGATCAAAGTGGGGAAGCCGGCCGTTTCATCACCATAAAGCACGGTCTTTATCAGAAAATAAATGGCATAAATAAAACTGGAGATTGAACAGAGCACTCCGCATACCATGGCGATGCGCAAAGGGGCGATAGAGAAAGAGGTTATCCCTTCGACAGCCAGATTCAACAGCTTGAGAAAGTTCCAGGAGGAATGGCCCATCAGCCTGTCTCCGCGATCAAACTCAATGCTTTTCTTTCTGATAGCCTATCCAGCAAAACAATCCTTTTGTATAACGCTCGCATTCGCGCAGACGACGCAACGTGAGCACACAACGACGGTCCAGAAGCTGAAATCGCCCATTTGGGCAAAATATCAATACGGCTCATCCGCTGAAGTATACCATAAAAAGCCAGAGAGAACTGACGACGCAACCAGCTTTCCTCGCCACGGGTACGCCGTTTGGCATAAATGTCATCATATCCTTCTTCCCAATATTCCAGCATCTGGTCTACCAGTTCCGGAGGGTCCTGCAAATCAGCATCCATCACAACGCAGCAATCGCCGGTGGCGTAATCAAAACCCGCCAGCATGGCTACCTCTTTACCAAAGTTACGCGAAAGGTTGACATAATTCACCCGCTTGTCCTGCTGCCTCAGCCGGCGGAGGCATTCCAGCGTAGTGTCGCTGCTGCCATCATTGACAAACAGGATTTCCCACTCATAAACGGCATTGCGGTTGACAAGCTCTATCAAACGTTGATACAGAGTGGGCAGCATCGCTTCCTCATTATATACCGGAATCAAAAAGAGTCACTTTCTTCATATCATTCTTCACTATCATAAAGACTCCTCAAAGATATTACTTTTTGTTTGAAAACAAACCTCACTAATAAAAAATTTACCGGAATGGCAATGAGAAACACTGATGGGAGCCAACGGACGGAAAAAACCCAACCGCAGAAAGAGATTCAACAATCCGATATGTATCAGATAATTTGTCAGATGTGCCCCCCGAAGCCAAAAGCTTTCTTCCAGGAAGGAGGCTGCCCGAAAGTAAAATAAGCCGTAAGATAAAAGTTGGCAACAAAACTCAGCACATATCCCATGGTATAGGCTACATTGACCTGAATGAATTTTTTGCAAGACAAAATAAATGCCATAGTGCAGCCCTGTAGCAAAAAAGGCCTACCATTACAAATCGCAGGAACTCCGGGTATCTGTTTCAGTTTATTCATTTTCATTGATTTAAAATGCAAAGTTAGGTATTACTAAAGAATTATTCGTACTTTTGCGACAGTAAATATAAAAAGACCGAAAAAATATATGTCAGACAAGAAAAAAGCATTTTTTTGGTTCATAGCCTTACTAAGCATCACTTGTAATAATCCCCCTTTTTGGGAGAAACTATTTTTTACTCTAAAGGGGAACCGCGCGAAGCAATTGTGGCATACTCGATGTTAGAAAGCGGCAACTGGATATTGCCTTTGAACTACGGAACAGACATCGCCTACAACCCTCCTTTCCTGTATTGGTCTATTGCAGCTATTTCCGCCATTTTCGGAGGGGGTGAGCGAATTCTCGTCCCGTCTGCCGTCCGCTATCGCTTTTCTAGCTATGCAGTTCGTGTTTTTCGGATTCGTAGCCCGCTATAAGGATACAAAGACAGCAGTCATTACCTCCCTTTTACTGCTCACTTCATTCGAAGTGCACCGGGCGGCGGTGGCTTGCAGGCTGGATATGCTACAGGTTTCCTTCATCGTCATCTCACTTTGCTTACTATTTCGCTGGGACGAAAAAAGGCTGCAAGGGAATACCTTGGACGGCTGTCGTGCTGATGGCATGCGGCACGCTGACCAAAGGACCTGTGGGTTCTATATTCCCCTGTATGTGTATCGGTATTTACCAGCTGATACGGGGGACGCTCATTCGGCAAGACTTTCCTTTCCTTATTCGGAATCGGGCTGCTTTCCCTTATTCCATTGGGAATCTGGTTTTATGCGGCCTGGCTACAGGGAGGACAGCCGTTTATGGACCTGATGCTGGAGGAAAACACCGGACGCTTTGTCGGCAAAATGTCATACCCGTCGCATCACAACCCTTTATGGTATAACTTCCTGACCATTATATGGGGGGTGGGCACCTTGGACATTGGTCTTGCTTATCTCACTATTCGGACTGAAATGGAATGAAATGCACCTGCTGCCCGCAGGAAACTCTTTTCACCGGACGCATCAGGAAGGTTTGGGATAACATTCGCTCAAAATCCCCCATACAGCTGTTTATCTGGATAGTGATTATCGCTATTTTCGTCTTCTATTGTATTCCTAAAAGCAAACGCAGCGTCTATTTGTTGCCTATCTATCCATTTATGGCTGTACTGATTGCCCAGTATCTGGAGGCGTTAATGCAAAAAGGGGCGAAAGTGTTCAAAATATCGGCTTATATCTTCGCCTCGCTCTGTTTGTTACTCACCGCGGTGTTTTTTGCTGTACGCTGTCAGATGATACCGGACAGCATATGGGGCAACGGACGTCATGCTGCCGAAAACATAGCGTTTATGCAAGCTTTGGAAAGCACGTCCTTTTCTATTTCCAAATGGCTGATTATAGTATTGCCGGTAGTGGCTGCCATCTGTACATTAAGGCGGGTTATCAAAAAAAAAGTAGTACGGGGTCACTCCTCTATGGAATCACCGGTTGTGTTCTTTGCCTGTTTGTCGCTTTTTAGACGGGGGTATATCAGCCAACAATACTAGCTGTAGAATCCGATAAGCATCTGGCAGAGGATATCAGAAAACAGGTGCCTGAAGGAGTCGTTTATTCATATACAGACAGAATGATACGGTTTTATTGTACAAATTATTATATGAATAACCAAATGCGGAATTTCACACTGGAAAATCCGCAAGAAGGGTATGTCATACTTTCTGCAAATGCACAAGAGGAGTTTTTAAAGAATTACAATGCAAAGTATCAGCTGGAAGAGGTCTTCCATACAGATTACAGAAGTTGCGACTTACGCAATACGGTAATCATGTACAAGTTCAACGAGAAACGGAAATAGTTATATCCGGCAGATTCTGCACCGATTGGGACGCGGACTATATGAATTCCATACTGATTCATATAGTCCGCGTCCAAGTTTTACTATCTGTTCCCTAAATCATCATAAACGGTTTGCAATATCGCCTTTACCCTTATCCAGACGGGATTCGTCAGCTTCAGGCTCATCAAAAAAAGAATACTGCCGGAATTATTATCAAACACCGTCACCCCTGTACTGTCTCTGAATGAGAACCCATTATTGAAACTATAAAAGGCAAAAGGATACTTATAATCACTTCCCAATACATTACGGCTAAACGTAAATGCAGTATGTTCCAACCCAAGCTGCCCCAACAAAGTGGCTGCCAAATCGGTCTGATTCATAATCTTGTCCACCTGCATAGGCTGTTTTTACCGCTCCACCTAACCATAACAAGGGAATATGATAAAAACGAGGCATCGCATTAGACCCCTCACGCGGGTAATAGAAACCATGATCGGGAAGGCAGATAACTAAAAGATCTTTCCATGCGGGAGTCTGCTTCAACCGGTCAATAAACTTACCCAGACATTCATCTGTATAAGCAAAGGCATTGGGAATTTTATCTTCCAGCCGGTGATAAGGAACTTCGAAAGGTTCATGACTGCTAAGTGTCAGAAACGCAGTATGCCAAGGCCCTTTCTTCCTTCCGGTTTCTTAACTGATTATATAAATATTCAAAAGTAATATCATCATTCACTCCCCAGGCATTACTGGTCTGTTCGGCCAATGAAAAATCTGTATTGGCTGTAAGACGCTGATAACCGGTACTCAGCAGATAACTCTTCATATTGGTAAAGTTGATATCACCTCCATACAGGAAATCTGTTTTATAACCCGCCTTGGACAATCCTTCAGCTATAGCAGGCAGCGTACGGCTCTTGGCAGGAATTTTCATTACCGATGCCGTAGGCAATCCAAGGTAACCGCTGAAAGTACAGACTGTTCCACGGTCGGTACGGAAACTATTGGCATAACAGTTTGTAAAAAAGACCCCTTCCTTTGACAGACGGTTAAAATGGGGTGTCACATCAGGAAGACCGCCTAAAGGTTCTACAAAAGCACCTCCAAAACCTTCCATCAAAATAATAAGAATATTGGGACGCTTGGTATTCAGGACTTGAATAATACTATCCCCATCTGTTGTAGGATAAAGTCCGTCAAACAATGCAGCCCGCTTCTCTTCATCAAAGAAATTGAACTCTGACGCAAAATCCTGGGATTTGCCCATAGAAGACAACAAACTGAAATCGGGATTGACCGCCGAATGATTCAAGAAAGGTTCGTTGCTGAAATATACTTGCCCTATATTAGAAGTAGATTCCGTTACACCACCACGTATAATGATGAAAAGCACACCTCCTAATAACAGCATTCCCGCAGTTCCCGCTATCCGTTTCCGGGTGGCGTTCAAAACGGAAGGCGTGATTTTCAGCAAGACCCAACTATTCAAGGCTATGAGTAACAAGATGGCAAGAACCCTCAGCAAGATAAATCCGACGGAAACACTCGCCAAAGCTTCCTTCGGTGAATCGATATAAAGAAAAACAGATGCGTCCAGTTTAAATCCCCAGAATGTGTATAATGCCATATCTACCACAAAAATGATAGAAATAAGCGCGGCAGCCAAAATATAATACCCGTAAAGTATTTTTTTCAAAGGGAATTTCCTAAACCAAATACTTATCAGTACCAACAAGAATGGAAATGCAGTAAGATATCCCGCCGTAGCGGCATCAAGACTGGCGCCATGAACCATTACCTGCATATAATCGGCAAACCCGAATCCTTTTTCAATGGAACCATTATAGAGCATGAATAATGGTTTCTGTAGAATAAATATCAGTAAGACCGTAAAAAAGTACAAGCTGATATAAGCAATCCTCTTTTTCATATCTTCAGTTCTTTATTATTTCCGTCCGAAATCAGCCGGAACCTCTCCCCATCGGTCGGTTTCCCACTTCAATAAAGGTGTGGTATATTTATTTTCTTTCAGCCAAATTTCGGCTCGTTCTATCATTTGAAAAAGTTTCTCCGTCTGAGGAGTCCGCTCTAGTTTAGTTTTTACATTTCTTCTGTTTTTACCCAACTCAACGCATTACGGCTGTCCGAGTAAACAGGCATATACTGATATTCTTCTGCTTCATCAATGCCAAGGCATGGACAATGGCAAGAAACTCTCCAATATTATTCGTTCCATAAACAGGACCGAAATGAAAAACCTCCTGTCCCGTAAGCAAATAAACGCCCCGATATTCCATCGGTCCGGGATTTCCACTGCAAGCGGCATCCACAGCCAGGCAGTTCATATCAAAGTTCTCGGGAAGTTGTTTAGGAGTATCTTCTTTTTTTTAACAGCATTGTTGCCTATATAATGAAAAGCGGAAGAAGCCAAGGCGTGTTCCGCCTCCTCTTTGGTCTCGAATGACTTGTATTGTGCGCCATCATAACCTTTTATCTGTAGCTGGCAGTCAGTCCAGGAGTCATAAACTCCCGGATTGACACCTTTCCATACTACATAATATTTCTGTTTCTTTTGCCATTTACATACGTTCAGGCACTTCAATACCCAGCAAGCCCATTGCTGTCTTCACAATCTTGCCCACATTGGCACTCAATGCCAGACGGGAAGACTTTCAACGCTTCGTTTTCTTCACGCAGAATACTGAAATCATGATAGAACTGGTTGTATTCTTTCACCAAATCGTATGCATAGTTTGCTATAATGGAAGGATTATAGTCTGAGCCTGCCTGCTTGACAACCGATTTAAAATCAGCCAGCATCTGAATCAAACCTTCTTCTTTTGCGCTCAGTTCCAAACCCGCTGGAATGATTTCGGGAATAACGATACCTGCTTCAGCCGCTTTGCGTAATACAGACTGGATACGGGCATACGTATACTGAATGAAAGGTCCTGTATTGCCATTGAAATCTATCGATTCTTTCGGGTTGAAAGTCATATTCTTACGTGCGTCCACCTTCAGGATAAAATATTTCAAAAGCACCCAAACCAACAATACGGGCAATATTGTCGGCTTCTTCTTGGGTCAGACCGTCCAATTTACCTAATTCAGCAGACGTTTCCTTAGCAGTTTCCATCATCGCTTCCATCAAATCATCCGCATCCCACTACTGTACCTTCACGACTTTTCATTTTGCCCTCGGGCAGCTCTACCATACCGTATGAGAAATGAACCAATCCTTTGCCCCATTCAAAACCCAATTTGTCGAGCAAGATAGAAAGTACCTGAAATGATAGTTTTGTTCATTACCCACCACATAAATCATCTTTTTGATGGGGTAATCCTGAAAACGTAATTTGGCAGTACCGATATCCCAGGGTCATATAAACAGAAGTACCGTCACCGCGAAGAAGCAACTTATGGTCCAGTCCTTCGGCAGTCAAATCAGCCCATACAGAGTTATCCTCTTTCCGGTAGAAGAAACCTTTTTCCAGTCCTTCCATCACTTTCTCCTTACCTTCCAGATAGGTATTCGATTCATAATAAATTTTATCGAAACTAACTCCCATCATCTTATACGTTTCATCGAATCCGGCATATACCCAGTCATTCATCTTCTTCCACAAGGCACGGATCTCAGGGTCATTCGCCTCCCACTTACGGAGCATCTCGCGAGCTTCCAGCATCAGAGGAGAGTTTGCCTCTGCCTTAGCCTTAGCTTCTTCTTCATTCAAGCCTTCAGCCTGATACTGAGCTGTCAGTTCCTTTACCTCAGCCTTGTAATGCTTGTCAAAAGCTACATAATAGTCACCAATCAAATGGTCCCCCTTCTTACCCGATGATTCAGGTGTTTCACCGTTACCATATTTCAACCAGGCCAGCATGGACTTACAGATATGGATACCACGGTCATTCACAATATTGGTCTTGACCACCTTATTGCCATTTGCCGCCATGACATTTGCCAAGGCATTTCCCAACAGGTTGTTACGGACGTGACCCAGATGAAGCGGCTTGTTTGTATTGGGAGAAGAATACTCAATCATCACCAACGGAGAGGTTTCCGTAGCCTTTTCAATACCGTATTCGGGAGCAGCCTGAATAGAATTCAAAAGTTCAATCCAACAATCCGAAGCAATTGTCAAATTAAGAAAGCCCTTCACTGCATTGTAGGCTGAAACCAATTCGGGAGCATGCTCTTTCAGGTATCCGCCTATTTCCTGTGCGGTCTGTTCAGGCCCCTTCTTAGACATTTTCAGAAAAGGGAAAACAACCAAAGTAAGATGTCCTTCAAACTCTTTCTTAGTCTTTTTTGCAGTTGTACCATTTTTTTCAGGGTACATCCTGTCCGTACAACGTTTTGATAGCGCTGATAATGGACGTGGTGAGTTTTTCTTCTATATTCATAATATGTACGTACACTTATTTGTTATTGGATTGCAAAGATAGACATTTTAGGCGAAATCCTTCCTATCTTACCTTAATTTACTATATCTCCTCTCTGCAAACGATACTTTTTCCGACTGAAAAACGAATAGCCCACAAACGAATAAACATACAACAAGCAATAAAATATGTCTAAAAAATATTTTTTTATTCATTTTGATATTCAAGTAGATTTACTGTTGAAATCAAATTAAACAAATCAACACACAGGAATGCCGATAAACAAATAGATTTGATCTATCCGCCCAATATTTAAATAAGACAATTCCTATTTTAACTACGTTAATAAAATTCCGTATAGTTTTGACTTTCAACAGGTTCACCATAAAAAAATATTAAAATATATTATCCTATTTAAATCAAAATACATATATTTGCGATTGTTATTGAATATCACAATTATAAAATACACAAGCAAAAAGAGACCCTAATGAGGTTTGGATGGTCATAAAACCACTATTAGGAAATATGATAATGATAAAAAAAAAAGGTAGCATCACAATTTTAGAAAGAGAGTTCAATATATAATGCCTGAAAAATGGCAATGTACAAACCCCTAATAAAAGCCAAGTTTATATGAACAGATTTTCTTCATTATTATGTAGCTTGCTATTCTGCATGATTACATATGCACAGGAAATTACAGTAACTGGTAAAGTCACCGCAGGAGGCGAAGAGATGCCTGGTGTCACAGTAGCTGTAAAAGGACAAACTCGCGCGGTACCATCACTTCCATTGATGGCAGCTATCAGATTCAGGTTAATGGTAACGAAAGCCTGATCTTCTCTTTTTTGTAGGTTATGAAACAGTAACCATACCGGTAAACAGACGCAAAGTGATTAACGTAGAATTAAAGGAAGCAGCCCAAATGGTAGATGAGGTAGTGATAACCGTTCCTTACGGTACTGCCAAAAAAATCCACATTTACAGGGTCTGCAAGCTATATTGCCGCCGGTACTATTGAAAAAAAGCACAGGTCAGTAGTGTATCAAAAGCACTGCAAGGAACTGTAGCTGGCTTACAGTCTTTTTCCTCCAGCGGTCAACCCGGATCAGACGCAACGATCCTGATTCGTGGAGTTGGTTCTGTAAACGCTTCAACCAATCCCCTCTATGTGGTTGATGGTGTTCCTTACGATGGTGCTCTTTCCTCCATAGCATCTTCAGATATTGCGTCAATCACTGTATTGAAAGATGCAGCTTCCGCTGCATTGTATGGCTCACGTGCAGCAAACGGCGTAATTATGATCACCACCAAACAAGGAAATAAAGATAGCGCACCCACCGTTGAATTATCTGCCAAATATGGTTTTTCAAGCCGTGCACGGGCAGACTACGACCAGTTGAATACAAACCAATATTATGAATTATATTGGGAAGCCATGCGTAACTATCGTATGGACAACGGTTACTCTGCCGAAGAAGCTGCAGCATGGGCATCAAGCAATGTTACAGGCAATCTAGGCATCAACCCTTATGGCAGTGCTTACCCTGAACCAATCGGCCATGACGGAAAACTGGTAGCAGGCGCCAAACCATTATGGGACGACAGCTGGGACGACGCCCTTTCACAAGATGCGCACTATACAGATTTAAATGTACGCGTAAGTGGTGGTAGCAAAACCTCCAAGTACTTTGTTTCAGCAGGTTACATGGATGACCAAGGTGCTTATATCTGCTCTGGTTTCAAACGCTATACTCTCCGCGCCAACGTGACTTCTCAGATACCCGCAAATGGTTACAGATCGGATTGAATGTATCAGGAACTCATTCTGTTCAAGACTATCCCAAGCAAGATGACTCTACCATTTCCAATGTGGTCATGTTTGCCCGTTCGGTACCATCTTTCTATCCGGTATATCAACGTGATTTGGCAACCGGAGCATACCTGTTGGACGAAAACAATGAACGTATGTTCGATTATGGTGAGTATCGCCCGAACTCGTATGCAAAATATAATCTGCTGGCTTCCATGCCACACGATAAAAGTGAGATAAAACGTGATGCTGCCTCTTTACGTGGTTTTATCCAAATAACTCCGATCAAAGGGCTTGCTTACAAGATGTCTTTGAACATTGACTATAACAACAAAACAAATCATAACTACACCAATCCTACTTACGGTACAGGTTCTATCAGTGGTGGCAGTGTAAGCAAATACAACTACCGCACTACAGGCATGACTTTTAATAATGTCATTAATTATCAACACACGTTCAATGATGTACATGATATCCGTGTGATGGCCGGTCAAGAGTATTATGAATATAACACTTCCAATTTCGGCGGAAGCCGCAGCAAAGTCATCATGGATGGATTTTATGAGCCCGACGCAGCTTCCTCTTTAGGTGATTTTGGCGGAAACAGTGACCAATACAAGCTGTTAAGTTTCTTTGGAAGTGCTGAATACTCGTACAATCAAAAAATACTTCTTATCGGCTTCTGTCCGTTCTGACGGTTCTTCCTGTTTCCATCCGATCATCGTTGGGGTACTTTCTGGTCAGTCGGCGCATCTTGGAAAATCATGCAGGAAGAGTTTATGAAGGACACATCAGACTGGCTATCCAATTTGTCATTGCGTGCCAGCTACGGAGCACAAGGTAATGACCAGGTAGGTTATTATGCGTATCAGGCGCTCTATTCCATACGCAATAACCTCGGTGAATCCGGTTTGCACGCTTATCGTCTGGCAACTCCTAATTTATCATGGGAAACCAATCTAAATACTAATATCGGCTTGGATTTTGGTTTCTGGAACAATCGTCTAAATGGTACAATAGAATATTTTGAACGTCGTTCCAAAGATTTATTATTCTCTAAAGACTTAGTTCCATCTTCAGGCTTCTCAAGTATGGACGAAAATATTGGTGCTATCAAGAATTATGGATGGGAATTCCAAATCGCAGGATATCCTATCATGACTAAAGATTGGAAATGGAAACTTTCTTTTAATGCTACTACCTATAAAAACAAAATAACCTCATTGCCTGCCGAAGAAATGTGGAGTGGCAAAAAGAAATGGGTGAAAGGAGGATCGTTATATGACTTCTATTTAGTAGAATGGGCTGGTGTCAATCCTGAAAATGGTAATCCTACGTGGTATCGTTACAATACCAACGGAGAAAAGATAACCACAGAAGACTATTCATCAACCACCCCGGACGACAAAGTAAAATGCGGCAATTCACTACCAGATTGGACCGGCGGTCTTCAATCAGATCTCTCATTCAAGGATTTTACATTATCATTTTTATTCTCTTATTCCATTGGTGGTAAAATCTATAATGGGGATAAAGTTTCATTGATGAGCCAAGGACCTACAGGCACCGGTTGGAGCGTAGATATGTTAGATCGTTGGACTCCTGAAAATCCCTATACCGATGTACCGCGTCTGACTACTTCTCCCAAAAGTTCATGGACAAACTCTTCAAACCGGTTCTTAGTTGACCGTTCATACTTACGTTTGAAGAATATTACATTCTCTTTAATCTGCCGAAGTCATTGCTGAACACATTGACACTGAAAGATGCAAGCATATTTTTTTTCAAGCAGAAAATATGCTGACATTAGCCAAACAACAAGGTCTAGACCCAGAGCAAACTTTCGGAGGCTCTACTTACTATCGCTATCCGGCAATGAAAACAATTTCATTCGGTATCAATGTGAAACTTTAATACAGAAAGAAGAATATGAAAACTATTTTTTAAATATACTATTTTCAGTCGCACTGGGAAGTATAATGCTCACTTCCTGCGATTTGGATACAATTCCTACAACTTATGTAGATGCCGGTTCTGTTTTCGGTACAACAGGAGATGCCGAAAAAAAAGTACTTAATGGTGGTTGGAACTACCTGATGGAAACTTTCAATTCCTACGCCAACCCTGGCTATGGAGCAATGCTACGTGCAAATGACGCAATGGGTTCTGATGTAGTGTTAAATAGCAAATATGGCTTTAGGACACATAATGAGTTTTCTGCAATTTATGGAAAAGGAGGCACAAACACCTTGAGCTGGCTTTTAGCATACCGTGTAATCAACGACTGCAATGGCGTATTAGACAATATTGATGCTGCCGAAGGCACGCAAGCCGACAGAAACCGAATTAAAGGACAAGCATTGGCTTTTACGCGGTTTCTTATACCTGCACCTGGCCTCTTGTTATTCCTTTGCTTTGTTGATAAAGACCCGGACGCTGTATGTGCACCTGTCTATACACAGTCCACCGATGAAACAATTGCAGCAGAAGGAAAACCCGCATCAAGTGTCAGTGAAGTATATGCGCAATCCATCAACGATTTAGAAGAAGCATTAGAACTTATTCCCCGAAACTTATGTACGTGACGCCAAACACAAAATTGACAATGAAGTTGTCCTAAAGGTATTCTCTCACGTGCCTGTCTTTATGCTCGTCAATGGGAGAAAGCTAAAACTTACTCGGACAAATTGTTAACTAAAAACAATTATTTAATGACCGAAAGTGAATATAAAGCCGGATTCAATTCTGTGAAGAACAATAAAGAATGGATTTGGGGGCATGCCCAAACCAACGATCAAAGTAATGCCAGTTATCAATTCCATTATTTAGATACTACAACTAAAGGATCATACTATTATAGCTTCAATGTAGACCCTTACTTCCGTGATTTGTTCGAAGATGGTGATTATCGTAAAGAAATGCTGTTCTGGGCCACAGATCCGGGAGCTGACGTCGCATCAGCAGCCTATGTATGGATGCGTAACTCTAAATTCAGATTCCGCGATATCGAAAACCAACTTGGTGATATCGTATTGATGCGCGTTGCCGAAATTTATTTGATAAATGCAGAAGCAAAAAGCACATCTGAATGATCCAGATGCAATTAACAAATTAAATGATTTAAAAACAGCCAGAGGGGCAAAACCATTCATACAAATCTTTCACAACAGGATCTATTGAAACTATTTGGCTAGAACGCCACGCAAAAAATTATGGGGGAAGGATTCAGTTTGATAGACATTATCCGTAACCAACAGACCGTAGTCCGCAAAGCATATCCCGAAGGTCCCATTGACTATATTTACACTGATGAAAACGGACAAACTCACACCCTGAAGAAAAAAGACTCAAGGACATCGTTTCTTCAATTTCCCCGATAAAAGTGCATTCTGTCCAAACAGTAAATATTATTTGTACCGAATTACGGATTCGGAAGAGCTGGCGAACAAAAACCTTTACAAGGATCATCCTAAACTCTCAATTTATACCAAATAACAGCAAACTCTAACAAAGTAAAAACCCGTAGCAAAATGAACTGTTACGGGTTTTTTATTGTTCTCAAACAAATCAAAAGAGAGTATTCATTAATAAATTTATAGTTCCAAAGGATAACTCAAAATAGATTAATGAAACAGCTTTATAATAATCTGTATCATCATGATACCCCTACCCTTTCTTACTTTATTCATTGCTACATAAAATAAGAAAAGGGAGCTTCTCTTCGGATTTTAATCATAAGAGATTTAAATTTCAATATCTCTTTAGAAACACATTCTTTCTGTTTTTTATTTCTTCTTCAAATCCTCAGGAGAAACCAACTTATAAAGCTTGTCACTAGGACGTACCTTATCGGGTACTTTTAAAGGATACATGTTGACCTTTTCTTACCACATCCACCGGTTTCAAATCCACACGCGCCTCATCCAACGTCAGAAATACCGCTCCTGTAGTAGGTCCCAGTGATCAGGAAGCTTATCCCCCTACTTTCATCTCAGCAGCTTCCACCAGAAACTCTGCAACGCCAATATTAGAAAAGTACTTGATTCCCTTACCCACATACACTTTACGCTCAGTAGCCTCCGAACCATAGTTCTTACCCATTCACCCAAACGATGTCCTAAATAATACCCATTCCAGAACCCCCGATTGAATACGGTCTTCAGCCGTTCATCCCAAGCCTGCTTCTTCTCCTCGGTAAAAGTGCCCTCCAGATAAGAACAAATAGCTTTTTGTAACATTCCACCACGGTACGTACATACTCAGGTCCTCGGGCACGCCCTTCGATCTTGAAGACACGCACGCCAGCCTCTATCATCTCATCCATAAAATGAATAGTTTTCAAATCTTTAGGAGACATGATGTATTTATTGTCCACCTCCAGTTCAATATCACTCTCTTTATCCTTCACATCGTATGCACGGCGACATATCTGCATACAAGCCCCCCGGTTAGCAGAAGCATTCATCTCATGCAAACTGAGATAACACTTGCCCGACACTGCCATACAGAGTGCCCCGTGGCAGAACATCTCAATACGGACCAATTCTCCATTCGGACCTTTAATTTGTTCCTTCTGGATAGTATCATAAATCACCCGCACCTGCTTCAAATTCAATTCACGTGCCAATACCACTACATCGGCAAAGCGAGCATAAAATTTCAACGCTCCGGCATTACTGATATTTAATTGGGTGGAAAGGTGTACTTCCTGCCCCCACCTCGCAACAATAAGCCATTACCGCCACATCCGCAGCAATCACGGCACTGATGCCTGCCTCCTTAGCCGCATCCACAATGGTACGCATCAAAGCAATATCTTCATCATAAATAATGGTATTGATCGTAAGATAGCTCTTGATGCCATGTTTATCACAGATCTGTGCTATCTCGCGTAAATCATTGACAGTAAATGTACTGGCAGAACGTGCACGCATATTCAGACTCTCAATTCCGAAGTAAATAGAATCCGCACCTGCCTGTATGGCTGCCGCCAGCGACTCACGTGAACCTACAGGAGCCATTATTTCAAAGTCTTTTATAGAAGCTTTCATTATTCTTTGATTAATATATGTGCAAAGGTAGGCTTTTTCCGTATTTTTGCAGCCTGATTTCACCACAGATTACACAGATTCACACAGATTATAAATTAATACTCAAATGAATCTGACTTTTCTGTAACCCAAAGATAAACATACAACAATGAAGATTAGAAATATAGACCTGGGCAGATACCCTATTTTCCTGGCTCCGATGGAAGATGTAACAGACCCCGCTTTTCGCCTGATGTGCAAGAAGTTCGGTGCTGATATGGTATATACCGAATTTGTATCGGCAGATGCATTGATACGCTCGGTAGGTAAAACGATGCAGAAGCTGAATATCAACGATGAGGAACGCCCCGTAGCCATCCAGATTTACGGCAGAGACACGGAAACAATGGTAGAAGCGGCGAAAATAGTGGAAGAGGCGCATCCTGACATCCTGGATATTAATTTTGGCTGTCCTGTAAAACGCGTTGCCGGTAAAGGAGCCGGTGCAGGTATGCTGCAAAATATCCCGCTGATGTTGGAAATTACCCGTGCTGTTGTGGACACTGTAAAAATTCCCGTTACTGTAAAAACACGTCTAGGCTGGGACAATGAGCATAAAATTATAGTAGATTTGGCAGAACAATTACAAGATTGCGGCATTGAAGCACTGACCATTCATGGACGCACCCGTGCACAAATGTACACTGGTGAAGCGGACTGGAGTTTAATAGGTGAAGTAAAAAAGAATCCCCGTATGCATATACCTATCATTGGAAACGGGGATATAACTACGCCACAACGTGCCAAAGAGTGTTTTGACCAGTATGGAGTGGACGCTATTATGATTGGCCGAGCCAGCTTTGGACGCCCGTGGATATTCAAGGAAGTAAAACATTATATAGAAACCGGTAAGGAACTCCCGGCCCTTTCTTTTGAGTGGCGGCTGAATGTACTCCGTCAGGAAGTGTTGGACAGTGTGAATCTGCTTGACGAACGGCGCGGTATTCTTCATGTACGCCGCCATCTGGCTGCTTCTCCCTTATTTAAAGGCATCCCCCCAACTTTTAAAGAGACACGTATCGCCATGCTCCGTGCCGAAACCGTGAAAGAACTTTTCAGTATCTTGATTATATCAGGGGAATTACGGAATGAATTCTTAATGCTACAATGTTTGCTAATATGCTAATGTGCCATGCGGAATACAGCACAGCCAATTGGCACATTAATATATTGTAGCATTAACACATTATCTATTCCATTTTACGCAAACCTCTTTTGGGAGAGAAATCAATATCTTTAGGATTGCCTTTTATAAGCCACCTCACCACTACTGGATGCTTTCGCAGTCAGCGAACCGGTCACATAACATTCCACATCACCAGAGGAAGTGGCACTGGCAGTTACATTGACCGCCTTCATACCTTTTGCCTTTACACCCCCACTACTACTGGCTCTGTAAGAAGCGTTCTCACAAATACCTGCCAAAAATCACATCTCCGGAAGAGCTGGCATCAGCAGATACATCAGCAGCGTTCAGATTCTTGACAGATACATCACCCGAGCTACTGGCATCAGCAGAGAAATTGTACAAGATACCTTTTCCAGAATCACATCACCCGAACTATTAGCGGTAGCCGCAAAATCATCACAAGAAATAGTGCGCTTCCTGTTACATCACCGCTACTGCTAGCCTTAACAGTAACTTTCCCACTCGTTTTCAGTCCATTCTTTATAATAATATCACCGGAACTGGAAGCTTTCAAGCTGTTCACAGCCGGAGCAGAAACTCTTACTTCCTTTTTATGTTTTCCGTTTATTGAAAAAATTGTTTCTTGGTGATTTAAAACCAACCTTAAGTACTCCACCCTCTACACGGACATCAATATAGTCCACCAAATTGTCCGGAGCATATATTTTCCACATCCTGTCCACCGAACTTTGAGTATAGATTACATCCACCGAAGAAGAACTGGTAGAGATAGCATTAAAAACTACCCACATTCACTTTTTTGGTAACATAGTTCTTACTAGAGTTATTCTCTTGCACATGCTGTGGCAGACACCAACATAAGGGTCACCGCCATTAAAGTTGATACTAATTTTCTCATACTGTTTTTGTTTTATTCATTAGACGTTATTTCTATGCCAAACGTTGCAACGTTTAGCCATTATTTTTAAAGCAATATTCATGCCAGCAACATTTATCACTGAAAATCAACAAGGTATAAAAAACAAAACAGGGTGTCCGAAATGGACACCCTGTACGCTTTTATATACTTTTTAAAACTATTTCAGCACAAGTTGGAAGACTACAGAAGCAAACCAACGCTTATACATATAAGTAGCCACAATATAAATACATACCGCCGAAATCCAGCCCGGCAATAACATCCACCAAATAATGCGCCTGAATATAGACCGTAGCACAGCATAGAAGTACGTAGAACGGTGCCAAGAAAAATAACATAGTTTCTTATTAACGCGATAGGCCATAATCATCACAATGGTAGATATACCGACATGCGAACTAGAAAAGCAGCAGTAGGGCGTTCCCCCCACTTCCTGTGAGGCCTCTACCAAATTAAAGAAGAAACCATGATCAAAACCGGGACCGGCAGCAGAATATCATTATTATTGAAATAATCACCGATAGCAGGGAAATGCTGCGCCATCACATTGTCCATTCCGATAGCAGGGAAATAGAATTGCGGACCGGCAAATCGGAACCAATATATAAATAAGATAATAGATAAAAACGAAGTGACCAGCACAAAAAAGAAAACCTTTTCAAACCACTCAAAAACGAAACAAGAAATAATAAATAGTCACAATCCCAATCATTGGATAATAAGCTTGAAATACCCCATATTAAATGGTTCACTGAACCACATGGAAGGAAAATGTTCACTAAATTCTACCGAAGGCTGGCAACGGAACAAAAACTGCTCCGCCGAAGCGAAAGAAGTTATCCAGATTGGGAAAAAAGACGATTAAATTCAAAGGTATCGGGATACCAATACGCTAAAAAATGCCATCTGCACAGCCATTCGTATAAATGCCGTAAGTTTACACGGATACTTGCGATACAAATATATTAATGCAAACGTAATGGCCACAATGCCTGCACGCTCCAAAAGCATAATTACAGGGTGGTCCATACGAGGAAATAATATTAAAAACCATTATGGTCGTGAGGGCATTATATATCAGACTAATGATCTCAACGGCAAACAATCCCTTTCACACTGTCTACCCGTTTGAATAAATTTAAAGCCATCCTTCTTTCTTATACCATGCAATGATTTCCTTTACTCCCTTGTCTAAAGGGTACTCAGGACGATATCCCAGTTCTTCCACCAAGGGTGAAATATCGCATTGCCAATTACGTTGTTTCATTATTTTATATTTGTCAGCATTCAGCGTACTTACCTTTCCCAGGCAACGCGCTGAAAATTCAGCGAGCAAAGATACAACTTTTAAAATAAATAATGGGCATTTAATGTGTATAACCCACGGATTACCAAGTTCTTTTTGTATCAAATCAGAAAAAGTACGGCTGGAATAGACATTTCCGTCACTAACAAAATAGGCGCGCTGCCGCACTCCATGTTCTATTGCCAAATAAACAGCTTGTACCAAATCCCTCACATAAATAAAAGTAAGATCCTGTCTTTTAAAACCAGGAGCAAAGTCTATATGCTGCTTGATAGACTTCGCCATCAGAAAATAATCGCGTTCACGAGGACCATAAACTCCAGTAGGACGGAAAATCACTGCCGGAAAATCATTCAATGATTGCAGGTAATGTTCCGACTTTAGCTTACTGACCCCATATGCCGTATTGGGCATTGCCGTATCACGCTCACTGATGGGTGCATAATTATCTTCATGAATAGGACCGAAAATACTAAGTGAACTGATATAGACAAATTGCCGGGGAACCATGTCCAAGGTTCTCAAAGCTTCTACAAAATTACGGGTATAGACATAATTGCCTTTGTCAAATTCGTCCTTATGGCGGCATTTAGTTACACCGGCACAATGAATGATATAATCCATCCCCCATGCAATTGTTTATGAACAGCCAATTGCTCCGTCAATCTTCCGGGATGAGCAAAAATCCAATTCGGCAAATTGAATGCGAGGATCTTTCAAATAGGTACGACTACTGCTTTTACGTACACCAGCCCATACCTGCATCTCTCTCTCCAATCACTCCTTCCCTTAAAACTGCCAAAACTAAATCCCCGCTTGCTCCGGTTACCAATACTTTCTTTAAGCAGCAAGTGTTCTTTTTATGCCAAATTCTTCGTTATTCATTCTTCGTATGTTATTTCACGGTTCCACATGAATACCCACATGAGTATCCTCTCCAAACTTTTCTTTTTCAATCTATGTTTCAATACCAGTTGCCGTCTCGTGCGCTTTATGCGAGAAATGTTCCCCATCCATGCGTATATGAATCTCTATAGCATAATTGTTTCCGATGCGCCGTGTGTGTAAATGATGCGGTTCGCTGACTCCACCAAAAAAGATAACACAATTCCTTCTATCTCACGTTCCACACTATCCGACAAAGACTTTTCCAGCAATTCATCCACAGGCAAGGAACCAGCAGCCTGATGGAAACCCGCATAATAAAGAAGAAACTGACTGTCACAGCGGCAATAGGATCGAGTACCGCCCAATGAGGACCAAGTAAAATCGCTCCGCCAATACCGACAGCCGTACCAATGGATGATAATGCATCACTCCTATGATGCCACGCATTCGCCACAACAGCCTGTGAGTGGCATCTTTTCCCCACTCTGACTGTATATTGATAAAAGTATTTCTTCAACAGAATAGAAATAATGGCAGCAACCAATGCCAACATTCCCGGTTGACGAAGTTCCCCACCTCGTAGGAAAACCAATATATCTGTTGCTCCATTCCACAATATTCCAAATCCTACCCCCAATAATGCCATACCAATGAAAGCAGTAGCCAATGTTTCATATTTCCCATGACCATAATCATGGCTCTTGTCCACTGGTTTATTGGATATACGTACAAAAAGAATCACTACTACGTCCGTAATGAAGTCAGATAGAGAATGAACTGCATCTGCCAACATAGCAGCACTATGCCCTGCAATTCCGGCAAGGAATTTAAAAATAACCAGCAAGAAATTAACGAAACTCCCCACTAATGTAACTCTATAAATTTCTTTTTCCCTGATTTTCTTATCAAGTTCAGTCATAACAATTGTTTTAGAACGGACAAAGATAGCACGTTTCATTTAGATTCAACCAAATTTAATGTATCTATTGAACCGCTATTCCAATTATTTTGTTTACTTTGTAGCACATAATACATAAATATATCCCCTTATGGCTAAAAAAGAAAGAAAAAAAAAAACAGGGAAACGCATGAAAAAAAAAGCGAAATGTCTGAACGACTGATAAACTTTATTCCACACAAAACCGAACGAAACATTCAGTCTGAAACAATTATCAAGCAGTCTGAACCTTACTACACATCCTCTTAAAAATGCTTTTGTGCCGACATCATTACTGAAATGATTGAGGATGATTTTCTGCAAGAAGTAGAAAAAGGACACTACAAGCTGAACGACCACGGCCTGATTATGACTGGTGTCTTTCAGCGTAAAAGCAACGGCAAGAACTCCTTCATCCCCGATGATGGTGGAGAAACCATTTTCATAGCCGAACGTAATTCGGCACATGCCATGAATAATGACAAAGTAAAAATAGCCCTCTTTGCCAAACGTAAGAACCGGAACCCGGAAGGTGAAGTGATAGAGATTCTGGAACGTGCCAACGATACTTTTGTCGGCACACTGAAAAGTAGAGAAATTCTACGCCTTTCTGCTGACCGAGAACCGCACTCTGGCAAATGATATTTTTATCCCGAAAGATAAGCTGAAAGGTGGAAAGAATGGGGACAAAGCGGTCGTGAAAATTGTAGAATGGCCCGAAGAGGCAAAAACCCGATAGGACAAGTCATTGATATTTTGGGAAAAGCAGGAGAAAACACAACTGAAATGCATGCCATTCTGGCCGAATTCGGCTTACCTTACGTATATCCCAAGAATGTAGAAACCGCTGCCGAAAAAGATTCCGGCAGAGATTTCCGAGAGACGGACTATGCAGAACGTGAAGATTTCCGCAATGTAACAACTTTCACCATTGACCCTAAAGATGCAAAGGACTTTGATGACGCGCTCTCCATCCGTCTCATCAAACCGGGACTATGGGAAGTAGGCGTACACATTGCCGATGTTACTCATTATGTAAGAGGCGTTATCGACAAAAAGCTGAAAAAACGCCCTACTTCCGTTTATCTGGTAGACCGTACCATCCCATGTTGCCCGAACGGCTGTGTAACTTCATCTGTTCCCCCGCCCGACGAAACTGGCACTCCGTCATTTTCAATATGAATGAAAAGGGAGGTGAAAGACTCGCGCATCGTGCACACCATTATAAAACGACCGCCGTTTCACCTATGAGGAGGCGCAAAAAGTGATTGAAACGGGTGAAGGCGACTACAAAGAAGAAATTCTGGAACTGAACAAACTGGCACAAATCCTGCGTAAACAAAGATTGGCTGCCGGTGCTATTGACTTTGACCGCGTAGAAGTGAAATTTGAGATAGACGAAACCGGCAAACCGCTCAGTGTCTACTTCAAAGAATCCAAAGAGGCCAATAAGTTGATAGAGGAATTTATGTTGTTGGCCAACCGCACGGTTGCCGAAAAAATCGGTAAAGTACCTAAAAACAAGAAAGCCAAAGTATTCCCTTTATCGTATCCATGAGCTTCCGGACCCCGATAAACTGGAGAACTTGAATTGGTTTATCAATCGCTTCGGATATAAGATACGTACATCGGGTAGCAAAACTGAGATATCCAAATCCATCAATCGTTTACTGGACGACATAAAGAACAAGAAAGAACAAAAAATCTGGTGGAAACCGTATCCTTGCGTGCCATGCAAAAGGCCCGTTACTCCACAGAATATCGGCCACTATGGTCTGGCATTTGACTATTATACTCACTTTACCTCACCTATCCGCCGTTTTTCCGGATATGATGGTTCATCGTCTGCTCACCCGCTATCTGGCAGGAGGACGTACGGTACAGGAAGCGAAATACGAAGAATTGTGTGACCATAGCTCTGAAATGGAACAAATCGCCGCCAATGCGGAACGTGCCTCTGTAAAATACAAACAAGTAGAGTTTATGGGTGAACGTTTGGGCATGGAGTTCGATGGAGTCATTTCCGGAGTTACCGAATGGGGACTTTATGTGGAACTGAACGAAAACAAGTGCGAAGGTATGATTCCCATGCGTGACCTTGGTGATGACTATTATGATTTCGATGAAAAAAGAACTATTGTCTGACGGGACGCCGGCATCACAAAAAAAATTCAGTTTGGGAGATCCGGTTACCATTAAAGTGGCCCGCGCCAATCTGGAGAAAAAGACAACTTGATTTCGCTTTGGTCGAGAAATAAAGATTAAAATCCTGTTGTAGGGGCAGACTGGTTCTTCCCCTACAACAAGACAATAGTTTCATTTACTTCACTCTTCTATTCAACTGATTATTCGCTTTATCCGGCTTCGATTTGCCGATCCGTTTACCACCGGACTTCTTTTTAGTTTCCTGTTTTGCCTTAAAAGCAAATGGATTTTTCTTATTTACCATAAATATTCCCTTTTTTCTGCAAAAATAAAGGATTAACATCAATATTCATTCTATTTATTGGCAATAATATAGAATTTACTTACTTTTGTCCTTCTAAAGCATTCAGTTCATGACTACATTCAATTACACGAACATATTAACGCAGGCAGTAGATGAATTATCTGAAAGCCAGTCCTATAAAGGATTATTCCACCAACACAAAGATGGAGAGATCCTTTACCATCTGCCAAATCCCTATACAAGATAGTAGAATTGGCACGCGCCATTATCTTCCCCGGCTACTTTGGTAATTCCACCGTTAACAGCCATACCATCAACTACCATATCGGTGTAAATGTAGAAACCCTGTTCGGTCTGCTGACCGAACAAATTCTGGCAGGACTTTGCTTCGGACAGGAAAACAGTAAAAAATGCAACCGATGACAATGAACCGTGCAGAGAAACAGCCTCTTTGCTGGCAGCTCGTTTCATCAGTAAACTGCCCGAACTCCGCCGCATTCTGGCTACCGATGTAGAAGCCGCATATTATGGTGATCCCGCCGCCACATGCTTTGGTGAAATCATCAGTTGCTATCCGGCTATCCGCGCTATCAGCAATTACCGCATCGCACATGAGCTGTTAATACTGGGTGTACCTTTAATCCCCCGCTTCATTACAGAAATGGCACATTCGGAAACCGGTATCGATATTCATCCGGGGGCAAAATAGGGGACACCATTTCACTATCGACCACGGTACAGGTGTAGTAATCGGAGCGACCAGCATCATCGGAAATAATGTGAAACTCTATCAAGGGGTAACATTAGGAGCTAAAAAGCTTTCCGCTAGACAATAATGGAAATCCCATTAAAGGCATTCCACGCCATCCTATTTTAGAAGACGATGTCATTGTATATTCCAATGCAACCATTTTAGGGCGTGTTACTATTGGCAAGGGTGCTACCGTAGGAGGTAATATTTGGGTAACAGAAAATGTACCTGCCGGATCACGTATCGTACAGCGAAAAAACAAAGACGAATAAATCCCCTTTGCCATCATAGAAATGCTGACATCACAAAATGGTCTAAAAAGTAGTATGGCAGCAAACTTTTTAATAAAACAGTAACTTCCTGTACACCTTCTTGTAACAGATAAACAAGATATTTGCAGTACGATAAAAAAAGAGGTATATATATGGAACTTAAAAGCAATGAATATCAGATAGAATGTACACCCTACGGGGAATATTACGCCTTTTTAACAGACTACCACCAATGCTGCACTTACGGCGAAACTGCCGAAGAAGCATTGGAAACCCTGTCGAATATCGCCGATGAGTTTTTCTGCGAAATAAACGAAAGTCTATCTGGCAGAAGAATTCGCATAAAAAGTCACTCAACCTATTAATCATAGAATTTCTCTTACAGAAACCATACCTGTGTGATACAGATATGGTTTCATTTTGTCCTAAGCATGCCCCATACGGTAGAGACTGTACCCCAAATAAGCCAAATACAAACAAGAGACCAGTATCATTAAAGCACAAACCACATATCCCTTACGTTTCTCATCCGTCAATTCCATTTTCATTCTGATTTCTATTTAAGTTTCTTGATTCAGCAAAAATGGCAAATTCCTGTGTAGAATTTATTTCTATAGGATAACAATTACATTGCCGGATACATATTTTGTCAATTTATTCCACAGATATACCCAATTCCGTTTTCAAAAAGAATTTTTATAATCAAAGGTAAATAAAGACCCCGGCAAGGAGCGTGGACGCCCCGATTTCATCCTCTTTGTTTGCTTCATCAAACAGATTAATTCTCTAAATAATTGATTAGCAAACAGAAAATCATTAAATTTGTCCCATCAATTGAAATTACGTAATTATCATTTAAGATGAAGGAAGAATTCGAGCTAATCGCCAAGACTTTCCAGGGACTGGAAGAAGTACTGGCAAAAAAGAACTCACCGAGCTGGGAGCCAGCAATATAGAAGTAGGAAGACGCATGGTAGCCTTTACGGGCGATAAAGAAATGATGTATAGGGCAAACTTCTGCCTGCGTACTGCCATCCGCATCCTGAAACCCATCAAACATTTTGAGGCGAAGAATGCCGATGAAGTTTACGAAGCTATCAAGGCCATTGCGTGGGAAGACTTCTTGGATAAAGATAAAAAGTTTTGCCGTAGACGCTGTGGTTTTCTCGAACGAGTTCCGTCACTCAAGTTCGTAGCCTACAAAGTAAAAAGACGCCATTGTGGACTATTTCCGTGAAAAGACAGGAGAGCGCCCCCTCGGTACGCATCAACCATCCCGATGTGGCACTGAACATCCATATAGCCGAAAATAAATGCACTCTGTCACTGGATAGTTCGGGCGAGTCACTCCACCGCCGGGGTTATCGCCAGGAAGCTGTAGAAGCTCCTTTGAATGAGGTACTGGCAGCCGGTATGATCCTGATGACCGGATGGAAAGGCGAATGTGATTTGATAGACCCGATGTGCGGTTCAGGAACAATACCTATCGAAGCCGCCCTGATAGCACGTAACATCGCTCCCGGCGTATTCCGTAAGGAGTTCGCTTTTGAAAAGTGGAACGATTTTGATCAGGAACTATTTGACCGCATCTACAATGACGACTCACAGGAACGTGAGTTCACACATAAGATTTTTTGGATATGACAATAATCCTAAAGCAAATGAAATTGCCACTCACAATGTGAAAGCAGCCGGACTGAGCAAGGAGATTATCTTAAAAATCCAACCGTTCCAGCAATTTGAGCAACCCAAAGAAAAAAGCATCATCATCACCAACCCTCCTTATGGAGAACGTATCTCAACCAATGATTTGCTGGGCCTGTATCAAATGATAGGCGAACGTCTGAAACACTCTTTCACCGGCAATGATGCATGGGTACTAAGTTACCGTGAAGAATGTTTCGACCAGATTGGTTTAAAAGCCTTCTATAAAAATCCCCCCTGTTCAACGGTTCGTTGGAATGTGAATTCCGCAAATACCAATTATTCAACGGCAAATTCAAAGAATTCCGTAGTGAGAACTCCGATCGGGAATTCAAGCCCCGCCGGGAAGAAATCCGCCCGCGCCGTAACACGGAAAAGGTAGAATATGGAGAACGCAGAGAACGTCGTAGTTTTGACAACAGACGTGAAGAACACGGAGAGTACAAAGGAGGAGAGCGCAGAGAAAGACGCTCTTTTGATGACAAACGTGAGGGACGTGGCGATTTCAAAAGAGGAGAACACCGCAACTTTGGTGACAGACGTGAAGGCCGCGACAATTTCAAAAGCAGTCCCCGTAAATTTGACGACAATAAGGAAAAGACAGAAGAATAAACAGTTATGAGAAAATTAATCAATCTGATTGCCTTATTAATCATGGCTTCATCTGTAACATGGGCACAAGACAAGAAAAGTTTCACACTGGAAGACTTGATGCCGGGAGGAAACAATTATTATAACCTGCTTCCACAAAACCTGTATGGTTTGCAATGGTGGGGAGATGTATGCATCAACGCCGACATAGAAGAGGTAAAAACTATCCAGCCGGCAAATGGGAAGGAAAACGTACTTATCACTTTGCAGGAAGTGAATGAACTGTTGGCAAACAAGGAATTAGGGAAAATCAACCACTTCAGGAATGCATCTTTCCCATACGCTGAAAAAGATGATGCTGGTAAATACCACATCCAATAAAGTGCTGATCGGATTTAACTAAAAAGGAAATAATATGGAGTCAGCCTCTCTCTCCTAAAGCCGCCAACCAGGACTGGAACAAGGAAAGCCGTTCATTGGCTTATACCCTTGACAACAATCTGTTTGTAACGACTGCCGACGGGAAAACGCAACAAGTCACCGACGAACCGAAAGGCATCGTATGCGGACAAAGTGTACACCGTCAGGAATTTGGTATCTCGAAAGGTACTTTCTGAGTCCGAAAGGAAATCTGCTTGCTTTCTACCGCATGGACGAAAGCATGGTAACCGATTATCCACAAGTAAATACCTCCACCCGCATAGCGACACTGGAGCCGGACAAGTATCCGATGGCAGGAATGACCAGCCACAAAGTGACTGTCGGCATCTACAATCCGGCGACCCAAAAAAAACAGTTTATCTGAAAGCCGGCGACCCTACCGACCGTTATTTTACCAATATCAGCTGGAGTCCTGACGAGAAAAAGCGTTTATGTCATTGAACTGAACCGTGACCAGAACCATGCCCTGCTATGCTGCTATGACGCGGAAACAGGAGAGCCACTGAAAAATAACCCCCTTTACGAAGAGAAGCATACTAAATATGTAGAACCCCAACATCCCATCGTCTTTCTGCCGTGGGACCACACGAAGTTCATCTATCAGAGCCAGCGCGACGGCTACAACCATCTTTACCTGATGGACACCAAGACTTCCGTATATCCGAATCACATGGAGCCGCGGCCGGAGGTTCTTACCGGGAAAGCTACAAGACCAGACAGCTTACCCAAGGCAACTGGGTAGTACAAAATATCCTCGGATTCAATGAAAAGACCAAGGAAGTCATCATCATGAGCACAGAGGTTTCCCCTTTGCAGAGCAACGCATACGCTGTGAATGTAAAGACAGGCAAACGCCGCCTCATCGGCAATAAAGACGGTATGCATCATGTACAACTGTCTGGTAGCGGCAACTATGTGATAGACAATTATACTTCTTTCACCATTCCCCGGAATATCGAGATCGTTCCCACTTCCGGAAAGGGAAAGACTATCAGCCTGTTGACCGCCACCAATCCGTTGGAAGCATACAATATGCCCGAAATCACTGTCGGTACCCTCAAGGCAGCCGACGGCAAGACCGACTTATACTACCGCCTGATAAAGCCGGTGAATTTTGACCCCAACAAAAAATACCCGGCCGTAGTCTACGTGTATGGCGGACCACATGCCCAACTAATCCACAACAACCGCAACTATGACGCCCGCGGATGGGATATTTACATGGCACAACTGGGTTACGTCATGCTGACCGTTGACAACCGGGGCAGTGACAACCGAGGACTGGAATTTGAGAACTGTACGTTCCGCCAATTGGGAACCGAAGAGATGAAAGACCAGGTAAAAGGAGTGGATTTCTTAAAATCATTGGGTTATGTGGACAATAACCGCATTGGCGTACATGGTTGGAGCTTCGGTGGTTTCATGACCACCAACTTGATGCTGACTTACCCCGAACTATTCAAAGTAGGAGTAGCCGGCGGTCCTGTCATCGACTGGGCTTACTACGAAGTAATGTACGGCGAACGCTACATGGATACTCCGCAAACCAACCCCGAAGGCTACAAGAACGCCAACCTGAAGCTGAGAGCCGGAAACCTGAAAGGACGCTTGGAAGTGATCATTGGCGCCAATGACCCCACTTGTGTCCCTCAGCACAGCATCAGTTTCCTCCGTGCCTGCATTGATGCCGGAACCCAACCCGATTTCTTTATGTATCCGGGCGACGGTCATAATATGTTCGGACGCGACCGTGTGCACTTGTATGAACGCATTACACGCTATTTTGAAGACCACTTAAATAAACAAAAGATAAGATTATGAAACTGTTGCTATTAGGCTCAGGCGGACGTGAACACGCCCTGGCATGGAAGATTGCTCAAAGTCCCAAAATCGAGAAACTCTATATCGCCCCGGGAAATGCCGGCACAAGTAATGTAGGCGAGAATGTAGCGATTAAAGCAGATGACTTTACAGCAATCAGAGAGTTTGTAGTAAAGAATAATATAGATATGGTAGTGGTAGGTCCCGAAGACCCGTTAGTCAAAGGAATCTATGACTATTTCAAAAAAGATGAAGCGCTGAAAAACATTCCTGTTATCGGGCCTTCAAAAGCGGGTGCGGTACTGGAAGGCAGCAAGGAGTTCGCCAAAGGCTTCATGCAACGCCATAATATCCCGACAGCCGGTTACAAAAAGTATCACTGCCGCAAATCTGGAAGAAGGATTAGCCTTTCTGGAAACATTGGAAGCTCCATACGTACTGAAAGCCGACGGTCTTTGCGCCGGAAAAGGCGTACTGATTCTGCCCACCCTGGAAGAAGCCAAGAAAGAATTGAAAGAAATGCTGAGCGGAATGTTCGGTGACGCTTCCGCCACCGTAGTGATTGAAGAATTCCTGAGCGGTATAGAATGTTCCGTATTCGTTCTGACCGATGGAAAGAACTACAAGAGGTCTGCCCGAAGCAAAAAGACTACAAACGCATCGGCGAAGGCGACAAAGGGCTGAACACCGGTGGTATGGGTAGTGTATCTCCTGTTCCGTTTGCCGACAAAGCATGGATGGAAAAAGTGGAAGAACGTATCATGCGCCCCACAGTAGAAGGACTGGCAGCAGAAGGCATCGACTATAAAGGCTTTATCTTCTTCGGCCTGATTAATGTAAAAGGCGAACCGATGGTCATTGAATACAATGTACGCATGGGCGACCCGGAAACGGAAAGTGTCATGCTGCGCATCAAGAGTGACTTGGTGGAACTGCTTGAAGGAGTGGCAACAGGCAATCTGAATGAAAAAGTCCTGGAGATAGACCCCCGTTCGGCAGTATGCGTCATGCTGGTATCCGGCGGATATCCGGAACATTATGACAAGGGATTTGCCATCAGCGGAGTAGAAGAGATTGAAAACAGCATTGTATTCCATGCAGGAACAGCACTGAAAGACGGACAGGTAGTCACTAGCGGCGGACGTGTCATTGCAGTCAGCTCCTACGGTGCCAATAAAGAAGAAGCCTTGGCACAATCATTCGCCAATGCGAAGAAAATCAATTTCGACAAGAAATATTTCCGTTCAGATATTGGATTCGACCTGTAATCAGCGGACTATCAACCCATGGCAGGCTATGACAAATTCCAAATAGATATGGCAAAGGGAAGATTCACCTTCCCTGTTGCCATCCTTATATGCCTGCTTCTCCGGATCATCACGGGCAATGAATGGCAGGATGTAATCAATTTGCTGGTCTGTGCTTTGACTGCCTATCTGCTGATCGAGATAAACACCGCCTTCACGCTGATACGGACACGCAGTACCTTGCATGTCAGCTTTTACGTATTCCTGTCCACGGCCTGCCTGTTTCTGCATTCCTTCCAGTATGCCGTTTTTGCGCCACTCACTTTTCTGATCGCTATTTCCCAATTATTCAGCAGCTACGAATCTCCCTATCCGGCGGGAAGTATATTCCACGCTTTCTTTTTCATCGGACTGGGAAGCCTGTTGTTTCCACAGCTGCTTTACTTTGTACCTCTGTTCTATCTGGGGATGATCAGTTTCAGATCCCTGTCACTCAAAAGTTTCTTTGCCGGACTTACAGGACTCTGTGTGCCCTACTGGCTCTTTTTCGGCTATGCGTTCTATTATGACAAAATGAATCTCTTCTATCACCCTTTACAGGAGCTTATTCATTTTCAACCCATCAGTTATGGGACATTAGGGATGGACAGAATCATATCCTGTGGAATCATCACCTTGATATCACTGGTCAGCAGCGTGCATTATTTCCATGTTTCTTATTTAGATAAGGTACGCACACGTATATTCCTTTTTTTCCTGATTACCGTTGAAGCCTGGATTTATTTACTGGGTATCTTGCAGCCACAGCATTTCGACCTCCTGCTACAGATGCAGATCATTGTAGGCTCCATTTTAACAGGACATTTATTTACTTTAACCCATAACCGCTTTACCGGCATCTTTTTCATCATTACATTTGTTCTATTAATAGTTCTAACTATATACAATTTATGGATGCAATTCTTCAATTCCTGATCGACTGGGGATATTGGGGTCTTTTCCTGGGCTCTTTTATAGCCGGAAGTGTTCTCCCGTTCAGTTCGGAGGCTGTACTGGCAGCCTGTGTAGGTCCGCTGGGCTTGGACCCGGTGATCAGTATAGCCGCCGCCACCGCCGGCAATGTTGCCGGAGGCATGACCTGCTACTGGATGGGGCATTTGGGCAATATGGAATGGATCGAGAAATATTTTCATGTAAAAAAAGAAGATGGATCGTGCGGGCGGTTTGTACACGGACGGGGTGCCTGGATGGCCTTTTTCGCCTTCATCCCTATTTTAGGAAGCGCCATATCCATTGTATTGGGCATGATGCGTGCCAATATATGGATTGTCATTCTCGCTATGACCCTCGGAAAGATACTCCGCTACGCCTTATTGGTATGGGGGGTATTGGAAGCCTCCGCTTTAATACATTAAAATGATGAAACTGGAACAAACAGCAGATGGAAGTTATACCCTCTATGTGCCCGAACTGGACGAACATTATCATTCGGTAAAAGGGGCACTGACGGAGTCACAACATATCTTTATCGAAATGGGATTAAAGCATTCTCCCGTTTCCGAACCCCACATTCTGGAGATAGGCCTGGGAACAGGGCTGAATGCCTTTCTGACACTGCTTTCGGCAGAAGAAACCCGACGGAAAGTACATTATACAGGTATCGAACGCTATCCGTTAGCCGAAGAAACTTTGAAACAACTGGACTACCCCCACCTGATCGGCAAACAGCATGAGGAGGATTATTACGCCATCCACCGGGCGCCCTGGGACACAGAAACAGCCGTATCCCCTTGGTTCACATTGCACAAGATTGAAGGTGATTTTTACCCGGCTTTTCAACCCGGAGGAAGGCAGCCGTTCCCACCGTTCCCTTTATACGACATCATCTACTTTGATGCCTTCGCTCCCGAGAAGCAACCCGAAATGTGGGAGCAGTCTCTGTTCGATACGTTATACAAGGTATTGAATGAAGGAGGTATCCTGACAACTTACTGTGCCAAAGGGGTGGTAAGAAGGATGCTGCAAACAGCCGGATTCACAGTAGAACGCCTTCCCCTGGGAAAAACGCGAGATACTGGGCAACCAAGTTCGATTAAACTTCTAGGACCGAAACTGATGAATGGTCAAGTTTCACCTAAAACAGTAAAACCGTTAAAAATCCTTCAAATCCGTCATATACATAACTGCATATTTATCAGCAATTACCATGAAACATTCATCAGCTGGAATCAAATGCTAGATTCTTCATATTCTTTCTCCACGCTGAGATGATTGCCGTTATATACATAAAAATCTCCGGCTTGTCACAAGCCAGAGATTCTGTTTTATAAATCTAAAGTTTTTATTA
>VOFK01000032.1_pt1 | contig 60000 bp, 81 predicted proteins | sample 5384121 | NCBI WGS metagenome assembly VOFK01 (sample SAMN12384730, study PRJNA508395) | human gut metagenome | isolation source: healthy gut J | host: Homo sapiens | reverse complement strand
CGCCTGTAACGAGAATATTCTTCATTATTTATTATATTGATTGATTAATTACAGATAACATTTGTTTCGCCGATTCTTCCCACCTGAACTTTTTCAGCCGTTTCTACTCCCGTGGAGAGCCAAAAAGATTTTCTCAAAGCTTTCATCGTTCGCTAATCTCATGATAGCTTTTATTAATGCATCCTCATCTTTGGGCTCAAAAGTCAAAAGCAATTCTCACCTGTCACTACAAACTCATTTACTCCTCCGGAGTTACTGCATATCACCGCACAGCCACAAGCCATCGCTTCCAAAGGCGGTAAGCCAAATCCTTCCCACCAAGAAGAAGAGATAAAGATATCAGAAGAACTGTATGCAGTTGCTATATCATAATCGGACGCAGGTTTTACTATCCGCATGCCTGCTGTATCATAACCACTCAGGTCATCATGGCTAATCAAAGTAACAGAAGCTATGCGGTCTTCTATTTCCAAGGGTAATTTATGGTATGCATCTATAAAAGTCTGTAACCCTTTCAAAGGATGTTTCCGGGCTACTAAACAAATAGAAATACCGCGTGTCCCTTATCTTTATTCTTTGGATTAAATATCAGGTGATTAACGGCGGGAATACACCTTCATCAGCGGAACATCAGTCCGCTTTGAATCTTGGCAAAATCTATCATAGACATATTGCGAATTAAAAAGATATCCTACATGTTGTCTATATACCCTCAAACACAATGTTTTATATAAACCCAATAAAAGACCTTTACCCAAAAATGGCGCCATCATCAAAAATTCGATAATCATCTGCTTGAATAAATCTATAAATCCTCTTTTTGTTTTTTATAAAAGGAATTAAAAGGCAAAAAGATTGGGTCGGATATAACTAAATCTGCATTTCCCAAATGCCTGTTTACATAACGAATACAACGACATAAATTTAACCATTTAGCCATCTTGCTTAGAGCCTTCTTTCCTATTGCCGTATATTGTAAATTCGAAGATTTCTGAAACGTGTGGTATTCTTCTGAATTGTTTGGAAATAATACAGAAATATCATACTCTTCACACAATATGTTTGCAAGTTCTATAAAAAACCCGATTCCCCCCCTCCTGTTTTAAATGGAAGGGGCGATAAAAACAATCTTATTCATGACAATATTTTTTTAAAATCATCTAAAATGACATTCGTTTCATATTTCTTCAGGAAATGTTCCCTGACACATGGATTATACGAGTATCCTGATAATGATTTAATTGCTTGAATAAAATCGTTTGCCTTTTCACAGACATAAGAACAGGGTATCGCATCATAACCTTGAAAGGCCTCCGGAGTCCCCATAATAATCTTGCCATGCATCATAGCCTCCGCTATTTTAACTTTCATTCCTCCTCCGGAAATAATAGGAGCAATCACAAAATCCGCATCCGCATAAAAGGAATCTATGGAATCTACCCCATCGTATATAATGACCTTGGGATTATTATTTTTCAATCTGTTCATTCCTCTACCTACCACCACCAATTGCATATCAACATGCGGCAATACTTCACGAATAAATAATTCCAGACCCTGAACATTACCAAAAAAAGAAACTACCGACAAACAATCCTTTTTTCAAGGTGCCTATTCTCTTTTTTTAATCTTTCCACTCAATACCGTATCCTTAAGAGATATAGGTAAAAGAATAAATCTGCGCTTCTCTTATAATTGATATTCACGAGTTCGTAATCCCGTTTATTCAATACTATAATTCGGTCGGCATATTTACAAGTCATATTTTCATTCATTGTAACGGCATACAGTCTTATGATAGATAAAAATATTACCGGTTTCCACTGACCGATAACCATACTTCTTTCACAGTTATGAAAAAAACATATAACCTGCCCTGTCGCTTCTAAATTCAGACTTTTAACCAAATGCCCGTTTAATGATGAATCAATAAATACAAAATCAAATTTTCCTTCTTTTCGCTATACGTACTATTTCTTTATCAGTCTTCTGTGTAGAGCCATTGGAATATCCACAAAATAACTTAAGTAAGGCCTTTAGTATAAAAATAAGCTTTGTTATCAATGTACCACCTGTAAATGAAAAAGCCTTTAAAGCATATAATTCCACATTCTCCTCCCCCAATATCCTTCTGCACATATCCAAATTGCGTAGAGAGCACACTCCACCGCCTGTCTGCGTTGAAGAAATATTAGAAAAAACAAACAATAGTTTCTTATTATATAGCATTGGGTAATAAATTAATCAAACCGATAGAGGCATTACATTTGTATGCGTCTTTCCGCTTCTTCAAACCGTTCGTTATTAAATAATATGTTTTTATACTGATGATAGGGTTGAGATTGCCCGGAAATCATCTTCAAGGAAGAATAGACTAAAAGCAATAAAAAAGAAAAAGCTTTTTATTGTTTGGAATCTTTAATATGGCATATAAGTCAGAATAGATAATCCAGTATGAGAAAATAAAAAGTCCCGCCATTCGTTGAGAAGCAGCATCTATTTGCCAAAAAAGAAATAGAATAGTATATAATACAAAACGTAGGCGTTCAAGTAAATTATGCTATCAGGTTTCGACCGGGCTAATTTAGTATACATCATCAGCACCACTATATATGTAAAAACAACGCTCTATATAGCCTATTGATAGTAACTCTCCATTAGAACCTTCTTCAATATATGACTCTACCAATAATGATATACGTTCATACGATATATTATTCATAATAGGTATTAGTATATTTGAAAAATCTATTCGTAACCAGTATAGTAAATTCAAGAAAAGGAATACTCCCAAGAGAAAAGGGAAAGATAATCTTCTTTTTAAAATAAAATACGCCAACAAATAAAGTACAGAAGAGATATGAAATAAACAGCCTACTGTATTGACTAAAAAATACTTTTTAGAATCGCCCTTCTCCAGAAATCTAATCGAATATAAAAAGATGAACATGGCGATAGAGCCTCTCATCAAATTAACAAGAATTCCATACCCACCAAAAATAAAGAATAACAAGAAACCTAAACTGTAATATTTCACATTTCGGGAGAAAAAAAATCTAATGCTATGATAGCTATTAACGTCCAAACAAATGTCCACATACAAAATAATTAGGAATAATCGACTTTAAAAGATATACAACAGTTATAAAACCCGGCTCCCAATCATATTCCGATAGAACATAACCATAAGAATATCCATCCCACACTGTTTTTAATCCCTCAAAAGAAAGGATAATAACTAAGGCAATCCGTATTAACAAATCCCCTAAGCCAAAGAAGAAGAGAAAACTTCCCCATATTACAATTCTTATTTTCTTTAAGCGCCGGTCACCTTTTTGCTTTTTAAAGAAAATTCCCATAAAACAATAAGGAATAAATAAAATAGAAAAAAAGCAAATAAGGAAAAAGAATAGGGAAATATTATTCATCTTTTAAAGAGGCATTATCGCAAAAGCCTTACTTATATTGCACATCTTAAGACCGTCTTTTTATAAGCCTTTTTCACAATAATACATTGAGATAAAGGCAAACGTCTTTTTAAAATGAAGCAATAATGAGCCACTGAATATAAGAACAGCAATCCTACCCGGAATACATTAAAATGTTTAAAGTTATAGTATACAACATTCCTATACTTATAATACAATGAGAAATCACTTTCGGTTCCTCCGGTAGAAATACTTTCTTTATGCCAAACCTGCGCCTCCGGTATATACATTAGCTTCTTCTTGCGAGCCCTAAACAAATAATCGGTATCATCATAGTATACAAAAATATTTTTCATCCATAAATCCACATCTTTAACCGTCGAAGCCTTTATCAACAGGAAACAAGTAGGAGCATATTCATAGCGTTTCCTCTTATTATATTTATCAGAATCTTCTTTCTTATAATCGATATGTGCAGTACCCCTCTTAAACAGTCAAAGCGTCCGCCAGCATACCATATCAAAGACGAATTATGGAAGTAGATTTTAGGGACAACCATATCTACATTTAGCGAGATTAGACTGTCAAGAAACAATATTGTTATAGCATTCTTATCTATGACAATATCGTTGTTCGAAAAACAAAATATAGTCACATTTATCATGGAGTGCCTCAATCATTCCAAGATTATTTCCCTGGGCAATGCCACCATTAACCGGATTCTCTATAAAAACAACCCTAAAAGGCATCTTATCTGCCATTTCCCTTGCTATCTGCAATGAGTTATCAGGAGACGCGTTGTCTATGACATACAAAATAAAAATTCTTATATGTCTGTTGTTCTAAAGAAGTAAAGAAGTCTGACAATACAGATTCACTGTTATATAAGACGGTTACTATACCTATTTTATTCATTTATGTATTTTCTCTAAAGTATTCACAAAATAGATGTTTTATCATACAAAATAAAATAGTCTATTTCACAAGAAAATAATTTCTAATAAATGACTTTAGCTTTTTGTACTAAAGTTTTTTCTCTCCAACTTCCATCACAATAATGCATACTATAAGATTGTTTAGATAATGTAGCCGCATTACCTGCAAAAACAGAAGAATCTAATATAATCATATTGTTATCCAAAACTTGCGTCTTATCTATATATAACGGAAACCATATTTGACAGCCAAAGTAGCCATAATACCCGGATTAATAATATCTGTATATAATGAACCATCCGGATTTACAAAATGTCGATTTCCAAAATAATCTAAACATTCTTTTATAAATTCATTATTTGGTTTAGCTGCTATTAATGCCGCCAGAATGCCCATACCTTCAACAACCTTATTAGCTTCTAACAATTCTCCATTTGAACCTACTTGTTTACATCCATATTGTTTAAACAAATTTGGATGTAGCTCTATTGACGAGAAGAAATCATATTTTAAAAAACTCATCGAAAGGTTTATATACTTTTACATCTGTATCCATATATATGCCTCCTTCAGTATACAAAGCATAATGGCGTATATAATCAGATGCCAAAGACCATTTCTTATTTTCTAAAGAACTTCTTTTACCCATACTACAGAATTTACATCAAAATTTTGCTCATTCCAACATTTAATCTCATAATCAGGCATTACTCTTTTTCCAAGAATCTACACAATCCTGAATAAAAAGGGGACATTTTCCCACTCCCCAGCCATACATAATGAATAATTTTCGGTATATCCATAATATTTTATCAATAATTTATTGCTTTTTTGTAAAAGGTATTCCATATAAAAAACATCTATTCATTTAATAATCGAGCTGTTGACCAAAAAAGATTTCCAGCCTTATCCATACATACACGACTATATATCTGTTTCATAAAACGAATTGATAATATTGGTTTAAAAATTCCTTTTACTAAAAGTTTTATATGCTTTTTAGTAATAGTCCATATTGTTTTATCTGTATAGTTAATTTTGGGCCAAGGAGTATTCTGTCGATATGATTTATACAACCTTCTATACTTTTCATTATACAAATAATGCCATGGTTTCATAGCACCGGCAAAATGACGAATAGCAGGAGATATATGGGTTTCTTTCAGGCTTTCAACAGGATAATTCGTGAATACACCATACTCTTTTTTTTACCACATCATTCCATTTAGGTGGCAACTCTCCATATTTGTCAGATAGCAAATGGTTTAAAAAGCATCTTGATCCGTAGCAAAACAATATTGAGAACTTGATAGAATATACTCTAAAAGCCCGTTTGCCGATATTATTTTCACGCCACAATTTCATATTAATAAGCATTACTCCAGCGTTAAAATATCTTCCATAAGGATTCAAATTCAAATATTTAAAAGAACTCTATAAAAATAGGCTTCATAAATCCATAGCAAGTATCCATTCTTATCTTTAAAAAGGCGACTTTTTTATCTAATAAATTATTTTCTTTATATGCAGCATTATATTCAGTTACGGCATAAAGAATTTTTGTACTTTCAATATTTGACATCAGATTTCTGATATCTTGCATAACCAGTACATCACAATCCAAATAAAGTATCCAATCATCACAAGGTATTCTATCACAGAACAGACGTAGAAGCACACTTTCAGGATTAGATATATGAGATAAGGTCTGTACTCCTTTAAAGGGGGTAAATTCCTCCGAATCTACATATATAAAATTTATCGACTGAACCATATCTTTATAATGCTCCTTCATTTTTCTTATTATATCTGTATCCAAATGAACATAGAGTATCCAAAAATCCAGTTTTTCCGGACAATGTCGAATGATTGACTCCATAACCACAGAAGCATGAGGAGCATAGCCTGAATCGAAAGTTAATAATATATTCATTACAATGTTTTTACAGTTACTTAAAACAAAACTACTTCTTCAATAATGATACAATCCTATACAGATAGAAGCGAGAAAAACGATCAAAGCAGATAAATAATATTAAGCTAAATACAGAATATGTTGAAATCAGAACAAAACAATGGAATAACCATTTCCCATAAGAAGTAGAAGAAAGAATCGGAAAAAAGTTTAAAATGTAAGTCACACATATACATGAAACAACTATCAAAAAAAAATATATTTCAGATAATATATAAGATATTCACGAATACTTTCTTTAAAACCATATTTATACAAGAAAAAAAGGTTTCCAACCACAAACAATAATCAATAAACTAATAAGAATACCCCAAAAGTACTCTATTATTCCCCAATAATACCCTAATAAAATAGAGAGCCCTAAATTAAGTACAGGCTTGTTATCGGAGCCCATGTATCCTGATATAATCCATAGGCTGCTAAAAACACATCGTTTATCCTTGTTAGATTAATGAATGCTATAATTAATAAAAGAATAAATGCAGGCTGTTCCAAAACATATTCATTCCCCACCCAAAGCACAATAAAAGAGTGTCCTAACTTATAAATAGTGAAGCAAACCACTGAAGCAAACCATATACGCAATGATGTTAATTCCCCAAAAAACACACTTTATACGTTTTTTATCTCCTTCTGCAACTAAGTTTCCAACACCGGCATTGACACTATTAAATAAAGCATTCAACAACAAAGTTACTCCTACAATAATAAGCATATAATTCCCATAGATAGCAACCAATGTTAGTGAAGTGTATGCATAAATAACCATGGGGCTGGTTTGTTGCAAAACGACACCAGCTACTTGATGATAAAACACTTGCTTGGTTTTTGTTATAATCTCCGGATACTTCCGCTTAATTTTTCGACCTATTGAAGGGGTTGGCTTTAACCATGGGTATTCTTTTTTTAATAATCTATCCAATGCTACAGCCGTCGTAAAGGACATCATCAGTTCTAAAACCAACCAATATACATACCCATTACTCAAACAGCAAATAGCAGCTATCTGCAAAAGGACTTTTATTATCTTAAATCCCTGTGTGTTTAGTGTTATCTTATACTCTTTTTGGTCGGCAGTCAATACTATCTGACGGTAATTGACGAAATAGCCAAGAAGCGTACTTATCAACAATACGGTAAACGAACCATACGTATACCACATAGGCACTTTCGCTTTCTCAAAAATCAGCGGGAAAAAACACATCAATATGCAAGCTCCGGCAATAACCACATAAGCCACCCGACGATACAACCATCCTTGTACGGAAACTATCTCATTAATTACTTGAGTATTCTTCTCATAAATAGGTTTGTAGAGCGTAAAGGCGATAGCACCGCCAATCCCCAACTCCGCCAGATTAAGAAATCCTATCAGGTTCTGCGCCGTGGTATTCAGTCCCAGCACCTCAGCTCCCAAATAGTCAAGAAAAGACTTTGCGGGAGAAGAATTGAAGAACTAAATTAATGAAATAAAAGATAAGGGCTACCTTCGCATTTTTGATGCTCTTGGCAGTCCGGGAAGATTCAGACACGCGAAATATATTTATATTAAAAACATTTTATAACAGACTATTTGCTTTTTAAAGCATTTACCAAAGTCTGATATATATTTTCAAGAGATTACTTCGAATTAAGAATAGAGATAATGATAATTTTATCGTCAGATTTTGTATAATAAATAACACTTGGGGGGTATTGACTAAATAGCTAATTTCTATTCATTCACTCTATTTAAATTAAAAGAGAAATCAAGTCTTCTGTCGCAGAAAACAACCAATTTATTTCCATCCCATTCGCCTATCAATCAAGTCTTCAACCTGTTCGTGAGGAATACCTCGCCCTGCCTTACATTCTGCGATGGCATGTTCCGTAAGTTTCTGCATAAAATCCACAGGTATAGATGCAACGAAATCATCCACACTGCGAGCGGTTTCATACATCATCGACGCTTCACTCGCCATCTGATTTTCCGTTTTCTGCTCTTCGTATGGTTTGGATTTGCTCATAACTTCCTAATTTTATTCAAAGATACTGAAATATCGAGACTTCCTAACAGGATTCTGCTTATCCCGGAAAATAGTTTAGAATTTCTTCCCGAACACTATATTCATAAACGTCATAAAAAGTATCTTGATGTCAAAGCCCCAAGAACGGTGTTCCAGATAGAACAAATCGTAACGCAGACGGCGGAGCATTTTCTCCAAAGTATCGGTATAACCATTGTAAAGAGTGGCATACGAAGTGACTCCCGGACGAATCTGGAATAAATAACGATAACGAGGATCCACCTCCATAATCTGGTCTATAAAGAACTTACGTTCGGGACGGGGGCCGATAAAGGCCATATCACCACAGAACACGTTCCAAAGCTGGGGAAGCTCATCCAAGTGGTGGTCGCGAAGAAAACGGCCTACTTTAGTCATACGGGAGTCTCCCTCACCGGCATACAGGGCCGGGCCATGCTTCTCAGCGTCCAGCTTCATACTGCGAAACTTATAGATGTTGAAAGGACGACCGAAACGGCCGATACGCTCCTGCTTGAAGATAGCGGGACCACCGTCTTCACGCTTCACCGCTATATAACAGAGTAAAAATAAAGGAGAAAAAACAATGAGCGCGCCAAGGGCCAGAATACAGTCGCCGATGCGCTTTACGTTACGCTCAAAGGCATTCATTCCGTCGGGAATGAAATGATCATCCTTCTCAATTGGTTCCATAAAAATATAAAAGTCTTAGTTTAGTTCTATTTTCTTCCTATTCTATCACTTCGTAAGGATAAGGGTTCTCCCCTCAATGTTACGAAGAGCCTCTTCAATGATCTCGGCCTGTCCGGAGGACAGTGAGGTATTGTCCCAGCTTCCCTATTATCTCGTGGGCTTCACGAAGCAGGGCCTCTTCATAGACCTCACCATAGCAATAAGTGAGCAAGCGCACTTTCAGCAAGGAGGCGGGAAGCTGTTCGAGCACCTCAAAAGCACGATCAAGCACAGACTGCTTATTACGCTCCTTATTACCGTAGTCATAAATCGTGGCATTATAACCTAAAAGGAGAGCCAGACAGAGATTGGCCTCTTCATCGGAGGTGCTACCCCGGAGCAAGAAAAGAGAATCGCACTGCAGAAGGACATCCTTATTCAAACGGCAAAAGGTGTCTGAATAGATAGGCTCACCGTCTACACCAAGATAAATCAGGCCTCGTGAGCCAAACGCTGGAGGGCTCAAGAGCGCGAGAAGTCAAATTATTCATTGAGAAAGGGATTTTGATGGAATATTATTGTTTCTTGAAAACAATGTTTGAATTATTACTTGATTATCTTCAAATAAGATTTGGGAACCTTGACACTTGCGGTCAGGATGTCCTTGATACGGATAACGACATACGTCCTGTTGGCATTTGTGGCAACCTCGCCTTCAACACCGGTGAGATCGCCCTTGACAACACGCACCCTGTCGCCTACAACAAGGGAGACATTGTCGAAGCTGACACCGTCGGGATTCAGGTCCATCACGAACATGAAATCGGACATCTGTTTGTCCGGAACCACAAGCATGGAACGGGTGAAGAGGTCTTTCATATAGAAAAGACGCACGCCATAGACATTGGAAAGGTCGCAGGCCGTCTGCTTGGTGGTACGGATAAAGACCAGATTGCGGATGACAGGGACTTCACTGCGCTTGCGGCGGTACTTCAATTGGGAAACCACAATACGGGTGGGAAGGTAATAATCGACATCCAATGCTCCTCAGACTTCAACCGGGAAAGGGATTTGCATATGGCAAACTCCTGCTTGTCACGAGTGCGGGCAGCAAACCAATATTTCTGTGTTTCAGACACTTAAAAGTAATATAATTTAAAGGAATCCTTCGGGTTAGGGTGCGCTTCGCGGTTTGAACGGGACATTTCTGACCATTCAAACCGTACGATGTTAGTTTAGCGTCTATAAAGCATTGCAAACGAATGAGTTAAAAGCAAAAAGTGTTTTTTAAACGTTCGTTTAAAAAACACCTCTTTTACAGATTTCTCCAACACGTGAAATTGTTAAAATATAAACGCATTTATTTCAGAGCACTACGGAAGCAATGCATTAATAATCAAAGCAATGTATCTAAATAAAAAAAATAAATCATCCATTTATTTACATCAAATATTTTGCCAATAATAAAAACACTCGTATCTTTGCGTTTATCAAACGAACGTTCAAAAAAACACTTTCCACATAGCTACAAAGCATAAAATCAGCCTCTTCGTTGCTACAATAATATTCCCTTTCCAAGTATATTTCTTCTGTATCAAAAGCAGAACCTGAAACGATTTCAGCGAACTCGGAATATAAAAAGAGAACCCTATCGGAGGTATTTTTGCATACCTGACAGGGTTCTCTTTCTCAACAGTAATCAGTACTTATTATTTTTTCCGGGGCAACTGTTTTAGCAGGTGTTCCACTGCAACTTTCAATTGCGCATCATCTCCGCTTATCATCTCTTCCGGCGTATTGTATATCAAAATATCCGGTTGCAGAGTATGATTCTCCAGATAGTTGCCCTGCATATCCATGCAACCTACCTGAGGAATTCAAATACAATACTGGGATCGATCTGACGTTCCCACCACACAGCCGTCATTGTTCCGGCAACAGGCGTACCTACCAACTTGCCAATGCCTAAAGTCTTGTACACAAAAGGAGTACCGTGGGCATTGCTGTAATTATCCTCACACACAACATGCAGGACGGTTTCAGCCATTTATTGAACGGATCACTTCCGATATACTGCCCGCATGGAACAAAGCGTTCGTATTCTTTTCCGCTAAGCAGCGTCACTACATCATCATGCAGCCACCCGCCACCATTATGGCGTACATCCACCACTACCGCTTCCTTGTTGCGATTACGTCCCAGCAGTTCGGAGTAAATCTTACGGAAGCTCGGACTATCCATACCTTTTATATGAACATAACCGATACGCCCATATTCATCTCTACTGTCCTACGGCAATTCTCCACCCATCTTTTATAGAGAACAGTTCACTTTGCATCGCATAGGTAATTGGTTTGATAGTTTCCTCGAAACGTTTCTTCGTATTCGGATCATAGACCGAAAGAATTGTTTTACGATTTGACTTACCTTCAAGCAGCGGGAAATAGTCGGCACCGGCCTTGACAGCCACACCGTCTATCTTCTCGATGATGCAACCGGGCCTAACATCCGTTTTTTTTTTTTTTCGTAAAGGGCTTTGGGCTATGATTTCCTTAATTTTCAATCCATCTCCGGTGTACGATTCATCATAGAACACTCCCAAAGCAGCCGTAGGCAACGTTGCGCCCGAAGCATAATAACGCGCTCCCGTATGAGAAGCATTCAATTCACCCAGCATCTCACTCAGCATTTCCGCAAAGTCGTAGTTATTGTTGATATACGGCAAGAACCGTTTATAACTTGCTTTATAGCCGGTCCAGTCTGTTCTCCTTGCAGATCTTCTACATAAAACTTATCGTCCACTTGTTGCCACACATGGTCGAAGATATATTCACGCTCACCATAAGGGCGGTAATCGAAGAAAGCCTCAAATTCAATTGGAGAAATCTTGCTGCCTTCAATCTCTATCTTCTTCATTCCGTCGCGGGCACAAAGGAAGATATTCTTCCCTCCTTGTCAGGCTGCAAAGCGCCTGCACCTACTTTCTTCAAAAGAACTTTTGTAACATTCTCTTTCAGATTGTGTTCCCAAAGATCGTACCCATCCTCGAAAACAGAAAGATAATAGAGTTTATCCCCTTTAGCAGAAAGCATGGCATCTGCCATATGCGAGGAGTTGACGGTCAGGCGTACAATACGGTCAAAGCGGTTTGCGAGGTCGAACTTTAACGGCTCTACCTTTTTCTCCTTATCTTTGTCGGCATCCTCTTTTTTCTTCTTAGCATCCTTTTCGTCTTTCTTCCCGGCTTTTTCCTTCTCTGCCTTCTCCGCTTCCTCGAGTAAAGCGGTTTCTTCCTTGTTCATCAAAAAACGGTCGTATGCTTCAGCATCAAAGAACATGATATAAGTATCGTCTGCTCCCCAACTGCCGTGGCTGCGATACCCCGCACGGTCACTGGTCCAAATCATGGCTTTTCCACCCAATACCCATTTGGCATTGCCATCGTTGTATCCGCTCTCGGTCAGGTTCACCATTTCACCCTTGCCATCGGCATTCAGCAGCACAACATCTTTGTTGTTCCATCCACCTACACCGATATAGTCCGAAAGAATCCATTTGCTGTCCGGACTCCACTGAAACCACTGGTCACCGTCCGAATAAGAGTATTGATACTTGCCATCCATAACGGTACGCACATCCTTTGTCTTCAAATTGATGACACGGATGGTGCTGCGGTTTTCGAGAAAGGCAATCTCTTTACCGTCAGGGCTGTATTGGGGTTGGAAAGAAGCGGCATCCGAGTTTGTCAAGCGTTCTTCCTTCAGCTCTGTGGCATAGGTAAACAGCTTTTCATCCTTACGCACAATCGTCGAAGTGTAAAGTTGCCAAAGCCCGCCACGTTCGGAAGCATAAACCAGTGTCCGCCCATCGGGGGCAAAGTCTACGGTACGTTCCTGACAAGGAGTATTCGTTATCTGCTTCGTAGTCTTATATTCCACTGAAGTGACGTAGACATCGCCGCGCAAAACGAAAGCCACTTCCTTACCATCCGGAGACACTGCCATTTCCGTGGCACCGCTACTCTTAATCTGGCGGATAATGTCCTTGTCGTTTCTGTCGGAAACAATGCTGATGTTCACCTTTTGCGCTTCTCCACCGGGAAGCAGGGTGTAAATCTCACCATCAAATCCATAGCACAACCTTCCGTCCGTAGCGGCACTGAGATAGCGTACCGGATTTTGGTATAGTGCGTCAACTGCACGGCCTTCGCATCTCCGGGAGTACGTCGGTAGATATTGAAAGAGCCGTTTTCCTCACTCAGATAGTAGAATGTTTTTCCATCAGGAGCCCAAACCGGTTCACGGTCTTCTCCTCCGAAAGTGGTCAGCTGGCGGTACTGCGGTTCTTTTCCCGGAGTATACATCCAGATGTCACGGGCAATGGGCGATACGTGATGTTTACGCCAGTAGTCCTCGTAACCTTTCTTATCTTGATACAACATCGCTCCCTCCTTATTGATGGAGATGCACTCCATAGGCATGGACGAAATCATCGTCGGGCGCCCTCCCTCCACTGATACTCGATAGACCTGGTTGAACTGCCCGTTAGAGGGAAAGACAACAGCCTCGGCAGACGGCATGATGCCCGCAGAGAACAAGACATGTCCGGCATCTGTAAAAGCAAGCGGCGTTTCGCTTCCCGAGTGGGTAGTCAGCCGTCGTGGTTCGCCTCCGTCTTTGGCCACAATGTAGACGTCCAGGCTTCCCATACGATCCGAAGCAAAAGCAATCCGCTTACTGTCCGGACTCCATACCGGAGCCGTATCATATGCGGGATTGGTAGTTATCTGCATGGCACGTCCACCGGCAACCGGCACCGTATAGATGTCTCCTTTATACGTAAAAGCAATGGTGGTCCCATCGGGAGAGATGACACTATGACGCATCCACAGCGGAGCATCCTGCGCAAAAGTAAAACCAGCCAGGCAAGCGGCAGCAATACCTAATAGTAGTTTTTTCATAATGATTCTTGTTTTTGGAGAATAAAAAAACCTCACGACTTTTCCTTTCGGAAAAAGACCGTGAGGTTTGCTTATCATTTTAAGTTACCCTCAATTAGAGAGCACCTACTTCCTTCAAAGCGGCATTTGTCTTGTGAACGGCAGCAGCGCTGGCAGCAAATTTAGCTTTTTCGTCAGCAGTCAGTTCCAGTTCAACGATTTTCTCGATACCGTTCTTGCCAAGGATTACGGGAACACCGATACAGATGTCCGATTCACCGTATTCACCTTCCAGATATACTGAACAAGGAATCATCTTCTTCTGGTTGTGGATGATAGACTCAACGACATAAGCGCCTGCCGCACCCGGAGCATACCATGCAGAAGTACCCAGCAACTTAGTCAGTGTAGCACCACCTACCATAGTAGAAGCTACCACTTCGTTCAGTTTTTCTTCGCTCAGCAGTGTGCTTACCGGCTGTCCTTTGTAAGTAGCCAGACGAGCCAACGGAATCATGGTAGTATCACCGTGACCACCGATAACCATGCCTTCCACTTCGTTGGCGTTGCAGCCCAAAGCCTGAGACAAGAAATATTTGAAACGAGAGCTGTCCAAAGCACCACCCATACCGATGATACGGTTCTTCGGCAAGCCCAGAGACTTCAATGACAGATAAGTCATGGTATCCATCGGGTTGGAGATAACCACGAGGATAGCATTAGGAGAATATTTCAGAATGTTCTGTGCAACCGACTTAACGATGCCTGCATTCACACCAATCAACTCTTCACGAGTCATACCCGGCTTACGGGGAATACCGGAAGTAATCACTACAACGTCGGAGTTGGCAGTCTTCTCATAATCGTTGGTACAACCTACAACAGTGGTGTCGAAGCCCAGCAGTTGAGCAGTCTGCATCATATCCATTGCCTTACCTTCTGAAACGCCTTCTTTCACGTCCAGCATTACCACTTCGTCAGCCACTTCATTAAAGGCTAACACATTAGCGCATGTAGCACCTACGTTACCTGCACCTACTACGGTTACTTTTGACATAATTTCTAAAGTTTTTTGTTTATAAGTGTTCTTTAAAGATGACGCAAAAGTACAGCGAACTTCGTAATTAGAGAAATATTTCCGTAATAATTTTAGTTAAATACACATTTAGCCAATGATTAGTGGACGATGATTAATGATTAATGATTAATTTTGCGGACGATTAATGAATGTAGGACGAATAATCAGCCACCAACCATTAATCACTTAACCATTAATCATTATCAAAAATGGCAGTTAAGAAGAATACACTTCTCATCGTGGCAGGCAGCCTCCTTATCTTATTATTAATAGGAGTTACCATTCTGCTGATTTCCGAAAAGCAAACCAACAAGGAACTGGTGATGGAATTCAATCTGGATAAAGAAGACCTTGAAAATCAATACACAGACTTCGCCAGACAATATGACGAACTGAAGTTGACAGTCTCCAACGACTCCCTCTCCGTACTCTTGGAGCAGGAACAATTGAAGACCCAACGTTTATTGGAAGAACTCCGCACCGTGAAGAGCAGCAATGCCACCGAGATACGCCGTCTGAAGAAGGAACTGGCCTCTCTCCGCAAAGTCATGATAGGCTATATCAACCAGATTGACTCGCTAAACCGCCTGACTGCTCAACAGAAGGAAATCATAGCCGATGTCACCAAGAAGTACAACGCCGCTTCCCGGCAAATCAGCAACTTGTCCGAAGAGAAGAAGAACCTGACCAAGACCGTGACACTTGCCGCCCAACTGGACGCCACCAACATCTCTGTGCAGCCCACAAACAAACGCGGCAAGACTGCCAAGAAGGTGAAAGACATCGTGAAGTTCAAAATAAACTTCTCCATCGTGAAAAACATCACTGCAGAGACCGGCGAACGTACCCTCTACGTCCGCATCACCAAACCGGACAATGACGTGCTGACCAAAAGTTCCTCGAACACCTTCCCATACGAGAACCGGGAACTGGTATATTCCATCAAGAAGTATATAGAATACAACGGAGAAGAGCAAGCCGTCACCGTATATTGGGATGTAGAAGAATACCTCTATGCAGGCACCTACCGCGTAGACATTTTTGCTGACGGTACCCTTATCGGTTCGCAATCATTCAGCTTGAATTAATACAAAAAAATCTAAATTATTTTGCAATATCATTGAAAGCCTATACATTTGCATCGTTGTTTATGCAATTATTGTTGCTGTATAAACAACAGATTCATCACCTTAATTAATGTATAGCCCAATGAAAAAGTTCTTCTGTTTCATCTGTTTGGCATACCTATCCTTCCCCATGAAGGCCCAGGAAGCATTAAGCTTGGATAGTTGCCGTGCATTGGCAATCTCCAACAACAAAGAACTGCTGATAAGCCAGGAAAAAATCAACGCTGCCCACTATCAAAGGAAAGCGGCATTTACTAATTACCTTCCCAACATTTCGGCCAGCGGCGGATATATGCGCAGTCAAAAAGAGTTGTCCATCCTCAGCGACGCTCAGAAAGGAGCCTTGTCCGGATTGGGTACAAGTCTCAGCGGACCGTTACAGCAGGCTGCCCAAGTCATCGCACAGCTTCATCCAGAACTGGCAGGCCAATTGCCGGCTTTAGGACAAAGCCTGGTAGGTGCCCTCGACGGTGCAGGCCAATCCTTGGTTGACGCCTTTCGTACAGACACCCGCAACATGTATGCGGGCGCACTGACCTTGACCCAACCCCTATATATGGGCGGCAAGATACGTGCCTACAACAAAATTACCAAATACGCCGAAGAGCTGGCCCGCCAGCAGCACAACACCGGTATGCAGGAAGTAATCCTGAGTACAGACCAGGCATATTGGCAGGTAGTGTCCCTTGCCCATAAAAAGAAGCTGGCAGAAGGTTATCTGAAACTACTGCAGAAGCTCGACAGCGACGTTGACAAAATGATTGCCGAAGGCGTTGCCACCAAAGCAGACGGACTCTCCATCAAAGTAAAAGTGAATGAGGCCGAAATGACCCTGACCAAAGTAACCGATGGCCTGAGCCTTGCCCGGATGCTGCTGTGCCAATTGTGTGGTCTCGACCTTTCCACTCCCGTCATGCTCACAGACGAACAGAAGGAAGACCTGGCTCCCACTACTCCGGAAAACGGTGCCATCGACATCAACAATGTTTATGCTACCCGTCCCGAAGTGCGTAGCCTGGAACTTGCCACGCAGATTTATAAGCAGAAAGTAAATGTCACCCGTTCGGAATATCTTCCTTCCATAGCACTAATGGGCAGCTATATGGCAACCAACCCTTCCGTCTTCAACAGTTTCGAGAAAAAGTTCAAGGGGATGTGGAATGTGGGTGTCATGGTGTCGGTACCCATCTGGCACTGGGGCGAAGGCATCTATAAAGTAAAAGCAGCCAAATCGGAAGCACGCATCGCCCAATACCAGTTGGATGACGCCAAAGAAAAGATAGAGCTGCAGGTCAACCAGTCGGCTTTCCAAGTGAACGAAGCTGCCAAGAAACTGACCATGGCCGAAAAGAACCTGGAAAAAGCCAACGAGAACCTGAGATACGCCACACTTGGCTTTGAGGAAGGCGTTATACCTGCCAGCAATGTGCTCGAAGCGCACACCGCATGGCTTTCTGCCCAATCGGAAAAGATAGACGCACAGATTGACGTAAAACTGACGGAAATCTATCTGAGAAAGGCAACGGGGGAATTGACAATTGATAATTGATAGTTTCTTCAATCGTAAATAGTAAACAGTCAAATAGTAAATAATATGTTGGATACAAAATCACAAAACAGTAACATGTTGTTGGCATTCCTCACGCTGACGGGAGTGATTGCCATCGTTGCCCTTGTAGGTTTCTTCATGTTGCGTAAAGGGCCGGAAATTGTGCAAGGACAAGCAGAAGTAACGGAGTATCGAGTATCGAGCAAAGTGCCGGGACGTATTCTGGAATTTCGTGTAAAAGAGGGACAAAGCGTACAAGCCGGAGACACCCTTGCCATTTTGGAGGCTCCGGACGTGCAGGCCAAACTGGAACAAGCACGCGCCGCCGAATCGGCAGCCCAAGCCCAGAACGAAAAAGCTCTAAAAGGCGCCCGTCGGGAACAGATACAAGCTGCCTATGAAATGTGGCAAAAGGCACTGGCCGGACTGGAGATTGCCGAAAAATCCTACACGCGTGTGAAGAACCTGCACGACCAAGGCGTGATGTCTACACAAAAGCTTGACGAAGTTACCGCCCAACGCAATGCAGCCCGGGCTACGGAGAAAGCCGCCAAAGCCCAGTATGATATGGCCAAGAACGGTGCGGAACGCGAGGACAAAGCCGCTGCCGCTGCCTTGGTGGAACGTGCCAAAGGAGCTGTGGCCGAAGTTGAATCGTACATCAAGGAAACTTACCTGATTGCACAGACTGCCGGTGAGGTATCCGAGATATTCCCCAAAGTAGGCGAGCTCGTGGGCACGGGTGCTCCCATTATGAACATCGCCATTCTGGACGATATGTGGATAACCTTCAATGTACGCGAGGACTTGCTGCAAGGGTTGGGTATGAATACCGAATTCGAGGCGTTCATCCCTGCACTCGATAAGAATATCCGCCTGAAAGTGTACTATATGAAAGACCTCGGCACATATGCCGCCTGGAAAGCGACCAAGACTACCGGCCAGTTCGACCTGAAAACATTCGAAGTAAAAGCCGCTCCGCAAGAGAAGGTGGAAGGACTGCGTCCGGGAATGAGTGTTGTATTGAAGAAGTAAAGGAGTTATGAGTTATTGGAGAGGATGATGGAAAGAAATAAGAAACATACGGCTTTGTGGAATGTAGCAAGACGCGAATGCCGCCGTCTTGTTTCCCGCCCGCTCTATCTGTTCTGTATGGTGATAGCACCGTTGTTCTGCTACATATTCTTCACCACGCTGATGGACTCCGGGCTTCCTACGGACATGCCCGTAGGTGTGGTGGACCAAGACATGAGTGCCACTTCACGCCAGCTGATACGTAACTTGGACGCTTTTGAGCAGACAGCCGTCGTCGCCCGCTACCCTACCATCAACGAAGCCCGTACCGCCATGCAGCGCGGAGAGATTTACGGTTTCTTCTACATTCCCGAAGGTACCTCTGCCAAAGCGCAGGCCGGACGGCAGCCCAAACTCTCTTTCTATACAAACAATACCCTGCTCATCGCAGGTTCACTCCTCTTCAAGGACATGAAGATGATGAGCGAATTGGCATCCGGTGCCGCAGCACGTAGCACCCTATATGCCAAAGGAGCTACCGAGGAACAAGCGATGGCCTTCCTCCAACCCATCGTCATAGATACACATCCACTCAATAACCCGTGGCTGAACTACTCCGTATATCTGTGCAACACCTTTGCACCGGGCGTATTGATGCTGCTTATCTTCATGGTAACCGTCTATTCCATCGGAGTCGAGATAAAAGACCGCACCGCCCGCGAATGGCTGCGCATGGGCAACAACTCCATCTGGATTTCCCTTGCCGGCAAACTGCTGCCGCATACCGCCATCTTCTTCCTGATGGGAATATTATATAATGTATACCTCTACGGTTTCCTCCATTTTCCCTGCAACAGCGGCATCCTGCCGATGCTGCTGCCACTCTTTGCCTGGTGCTGGCATCGCAAGGCATGGGAATATTGATGATAGGAACCCTGCCTACCCTGCGTCTGGGACTCAGTTTCGCTTCCCTATGGGGCGTACTCTCTTTCTCCATGTGCGGATTGTCATTCCCTGCCATGGGCATGCACCCCGTATTGCAGGCATTGGCAAATCTGTTCCCCCTGCGCCACTATTTCCTGATTTATGTGGACCAGGCACTGAATGGATACCCCATGATTTACTCGTGGGTCAACTACGTAGCGCTGCTTATTTTCATGATGCTCCCGTTCCTTATAGCCCATAGGCTGAAAGGAGCGTTGGTTTACTATAAATACATGCCCTAATGAAAGACCTGACGTTCAGACAGAAAGTGATACAAGGCATTCATGACTTGTTCTATATATGGAAACGGGAATTCGGCACCACCTTCCGCGACCAGGGCGTGCTCATCTTCTTCGTGCTCGTTCCGTTGGTCTATCCGTTGATATACGCGTTCATCTATACCAACGAAACTATCCACGAAGTGCCCACTGTCGTGGTGGATGACTCACGCTCCTCGTTGAGCCGCGAATACCTGCGGAAAGTGGACTCCAGTCCCGAAGTGAGCCTCGTGAGCTACTGCGCTGATATGGAAGAAGCCAAACTGATGTTGAAGGACCGCAGGGCATACGGTATTATCTACATCCCCTCCACCTTCAGCGACGACATTGTACGCGGTAAGCAAACGCAGGTCAGCATCTTCTGCGACATGAGCGGACTGCTGTATTACAAAGCCTTGCTGACTGCCAACACCAACGTGTCGCTCGCCATGAACGCAGACATCAAAGTGGAGCGAAGCGCCAATACCACCGACCGCCAGGACGAGATTACCGCCTACCCGATAGAGTATGAGGATGTCGCCCTCTATAATCCAACCAACGGATTTGCCGCTTTCCTGATTCCGGCAGTATTGGTATTGATTATCCAGCAAACGCTGCTACTCGGCATCGGCTTGTCTGCCGGGACGGCACGCGAACAGAACCGCTTCCGCGACCTGGTGCCTATCAACCGCCACTACAACGGCACACTACGCATTGTGATGGGAAAAGGGCTGAGCTACTTCATGGTATATATTGGTATCGGTATATATACTGTGTGTGGTTCCATGGCTTTTCAGCCTCAACCAAATAGCGATACCCGGTGTCCTGACTCTGTTCACCCTGCCCTACCTGGCCGCTTGTATTTTCTTTGCCATGACAGCATCCATTGCCATCCGCAACCGCGAAACGTGCATGCTACTGTTCGTGTTCACTTCCGTACCATTATTGTTTCTGTCCGGCATCTCTTGGCCGGGAAGTGCAATGCCTTCATTCTGGAAATATTTTTCCTATCTCTTCCCTTCTACCTTCGGCATCAACGGCTACGTACGCATCAACAGCATGGGAGCCACACTCAATGAAGTAGCTTTTTGAATACCGCGCCCCTGTGGATGCAAACCGGAATTTACTTCCTCACCACCTGCCTCGTCTACCGCCGGCAAATCATACAAAGCAGAAAGAATCACTCTTCCTTGTACCCTGCCAGGTTGTAGCATACCGGCACTGTGCTGTTGCCTACGCGATAGATGCCGAACTTGAAGTAGTAGCCGTCGTCGTCGTTGCGTCCTATCAGGATTTCTTCGTTATTCACGATATGCTCTTTAACGGTTTTCTTCTTGTCGGTGTATTCCATTTGCACATCCAGCTTACCGGGCTTCACTATGTTTTCAGCACTTTCTTTGCCGTATGTAGTCCAGTCGATATGAACACGAAAAGTAACCCAACAATCTTTAGGGAAATCGGCAAAAGGCATCTTATAGGCAATTGTAGACGACTTGTACTTGGAAGTTACGGGTTTCATTACCGGCGTTTTCTCAGGACTTGCGTTGCAACGGTCTGTTTTGTCTGTCAGCCAACGGCGATCCGAATTTGCCTTGATATAGAACCAACCGCCGGAGAAACCGAAAGCCAACGGCGGATAACCGCCCTGCTCTACCAGCCAGCCGTTCTTCTTTCCGGCCTTATATACGGGATTTCCCTTTTTATCCTTCACCGGATTTCCCTGCTTGTCCAGTTTTGCAACTTTCTCATGCCCTGTATTCTTTTTGAATATAGTGGTCTTATCCAATTCCAAGAACTCATCGACAGTCAGTTTCTTTACTTCACCTTCGGGAGTCTGCACAAGCGTGCGGTCGGGCATACCATGCCACTGGGCAAAAAATCGTGGAGACATTACTATCCAAAGCAGATGGAATATACACAGAAAACTCATAATCGCGTGAAACTCCTTGCGGACAAATACCTTTGCCATGATGATATACGGTTTTAGTGATTTGCGCTTTACGATAAGCATCTGCCGGCAACCCCTTAAAATCGGCCGAGGTGGCGTAACAATAAGAAAACTCGGCACGCCCTTTGGTTTCTCCCTTTCCGTATCCTTCCAGCGTGTTATCCTCTTTTGCGCAATTCGAAGCGGTAAGAAGGTTTGCCGGCAAACAAACGTGTGAAATCCCGTTGAATTGCATGTTTCTTATTTGTGCCCACAGCCACCCAACAGCCATCTATAATCTGATCGAGACGTGCTGTATCAGCCTTGAACGTTTACCCGTTTAGTCAAAGGAACCAGTGTTTCAGCGTTCTTGACTTGTGCAGTCAGTGTTGTGATGCAACCCGCTGCCATTGCCATGCAGATAATAAAAAAATGTTTTTCTTCATCCTATTTTGATATTAAGCTTTAAATTTATGTCACAAAAAATACGAAAGCTATTGTTCAGCCCCTATCCTATTTGTTTCAGAAAAACCCTATATTTGTGCAATTCGTCACTATCCTAACAGAAATTTTGAAAAGATATCACTATCTTTGGTGCATCATAATTTTTACGGTTTTATAATGAGTAATCTTAAAAGATAACGGCACTCCTGTTACTTTTATGTACAACAGGAGTTTCCTATGCCTATTCAGAGGCTTGGAGACAGATAAACTTCTCTTATATTTCCATTAACGACGGCTTGTCGCAAAGCACCGTATTCTCCATAGCACAGGACAAGGCTCTCGGTAATATGTGGTTTGCCACTTATGACGGTGTCAATAAATACGATGGATACGCGTTCACAGTCTACCAGCACGATGAGAACGACCCGAACAGCATTGCCAACGACATAGCCCGCATTGTCATGACCGACAGCAAGGGACGCGTGGGATCGGTACTCGCGACGGACTGTCTTACTACGATGAGAACAAGGATAAATTCCAAAACTTTTCCTATGAAAAGAACGGCAAGCGCCTGCAAGTCAACGGCATTGTAGAAGTATCTGTCGACCTGTTGCTTGTCAGCACATCAGGAGGAGGGGCTGACCATGTTTGACATCCCTGCCTCCCAATTTGTGGATGATGCTTGCAGCACAACAATGCGCCGGATAATCGCATCCTCCCTTTACAGGCATGGAGAGCAAATCTATATAGGTACACGCGGAGACGGACTGTACTGCTATTCCATTCCACAGAAAAGGCTCGAAAAACTCACTTATATACCAAACAGCAGGCAGATTCAAAGTATACTTCAGCAGTCGCCTACCCGCATATGGGTAGCAACAGAAGGTTCCGGACTTTTCCTTATCAACCCTAAAACCCAAGAGGTCAAGGTCTACAAACACTCACCGTCCAATCCGAAAAGCATCAGTTCCAACTACATCCGTTCATTGGCGCTGGATGCAGCAGAACCGCTTTTATGGATAGGCACTTTCAGTGACCTTAACATCTACCATGAAGGCAATGACTCTTTCATGTCCTACAGCAGCGATCCCGTAGAAAAAGGAAGCCTATCGCAGCGTTCGGTGCGCAGTATCTTCATGGACTCGCAAGGAGGCATGTGGTTAGGAACCTATTTCGGCGGACTGAATTACTATCATCCTATCCGTAACCGATTCAAGAACATAGAACGTATTCCCTTTAAGAACTCACTCAGTGATAATGTGGTGAAAGCTGTATTGTTGAAGACCGTCAGAAAAATCTGTGGATAGGCACCAATGACGGCGGACTGAACCTGTACAACCCGGAAAACCGGCACTTCATCCATTATGCATTACAGGAGAACCAGCGTGAAGAGGGGTTCGGGTCCAACAACATCAAATCCGTATATGTGGATGACACAAGAGGATTGGTATACATAGGCGCACTATGCCGGAGGCTTAAGCATTTTGCATCGCAACAGCGGACGCATAGAGAACTTCAACCAGCGCAACAGCCGGCTGGTCAATGAAAAATGTATATTCCATCCTTCCCGACAAAGACAATACTTTCCTGTTGGGCACATTAAGCGCCTTAGTTCACTTCAACCCGGAGCAACGGAGCTTTTCACTACGATAAGCCGGGAAAGCAATGGCACACCGGTTACTTTCCAGAAAATCACCACTCTGTTTCGGGATTCCCAAAAGCGTCTTTGGGTAGGTAGCGAGGAAGGCATATCCGTATTCAGGCAACATGGAACAGAAATAGAGAGAATACCACTTCTACCGGCGTCCGCCATAACGAAATCATTCACCAACTACATTTATGAAGCCGCCAATGGCCTGATTTGGGTAGGTACGCGCGAAGGAGCCTATTGCTTCAACGAAAAAAACAAGCAGATAAAACGATATACCACAGCCAATGGCCTACCTAATAATGTAGTTTACGGTATACTCGAAGATTCTTACGGACGCTTATGGATGAGTACCAACCAGGGGGTTTCATGCTTCAATCCGTCTACTGACAAATTCCGCAATTTCACCGAAGCAGACGGATTGCAGAGCAATCAGTTCAACACCTCTTCCTGCTATCGTACTTCCAACGGTCAAATGTTCTTCGGCGGCATAAACGGTCTCACTACTTTCCGTCCGGAGCTACTACAAGACAATCCCTATACTCCTCCGGTTGTAATCACCAAACTGGAGCCTTTTCAATAAAGTCGTACGTCCGGATGACGAAACCGGTATTCTTACCAAAAACATCAGCAATACGGAAAGCATCACGCTGAAATCCTGGCAAACGGCTTTCTCTCTGGAATTTGTCGTATCGAACTACATTTCCGGCAAACACAACACTTTTGCTTATAAATTGGATGGTTATGACAAAGAATGGTACTATCTCACCAATAAGCGTACCGTCTCCTATTCCAACCTGCCGCAAGGTACTTATCACTTCATGGTGAAAGCTGCCAATAACGACGGCAAGTGGAACAGCACACCAACCATATTGGAGATTGTGGTACTGCCTGTCTGGTATAAAAACATGGTGGGCCGTCCTCCTCTTCTTTGCTACTTTCATTGGTTTCATCACTTTTGTATTCCGCTTTTTCTGGTTGCGTAAAAGCATGGAAGCCAAACTTGAGATGGAACGCCGCGACAAGGAGCATCGCGAAGAAATCAACCAGATGAAGATGCGCTTCTTCATCAACATTTCACACGAACTACGCACCCCGCTCACTTTGATCCTGGCACCGCTTCAAGAGGTCATCAGTAAAATCAACGACCGCTGGGCCCGTAACCAACTGGAATACATCCAGCGGAATGCCAACCGCCTGCTGCATCTTGTCAACCAATTAATGGACTACCGACGTGCGGAACTCGGCGTTTTTGAATTGAAGGTGAAAGAAAGCCAATGCCGACCGCCTCATTCGTGAAAACTTCTTATATTACGACAAGCTGGCACGCCACAAGGAAATTAGTTATACATTCCATTCGAGCTGGAAGACAAAGAGGAAATCTTTTCGATCCCCATTACCTGGAACTGATTATCAATAATCTCTTGTCTAATGCATTTAAGTATACCGATAACGGGAAAAGCATTACCGTAACTCTGAAGGAAGAAAACAATTGGCTGGTGTTACAAGTCAGCGACACCGGCATAGGAATCCCGATGAACAAACAGGGAAAAATATTCGAGCGCTTTTATCAGGTAGAAAGCCAGCATATAGGAAGCGGAATCGGACTTTCACTGGTGCAGCGTCTTGTCGAATTACATCATGGACACATCGAGCTGGAGAGCGAGGAAGGCAAAGGCAGCACTTTCTTTGTCTACCTGCCGCAAGATCCCTCTGCTTATAAATCTTCCGAACAGGCCGACTCCAATATCCCGAATGAAGAAGAACAGGCCTACTCTACCAATTCTAAAGAGATGTACTTCATTGATACGGAAAAAATGGAGAATGTTTCTATAGAAACCGGAGACAAAAAACGAGGCACGATTCTCATAGTAGAAGATAATCAGGAAATCCGTCACTATCTGTGTAGCGGGCTGGCTGACTTATTCAACACACTGGAAGCCGGAAACGGTGAAGAAGCATTGGAAAAAGCTGAAAGACAATTTTGAAGTCGATATCATTATCACCGACGTTATGATGCCCGTAATGGACGGCATCAAATTGTGTAAGAATGTAAAAACAGAATATACGTACCTGTCATATTCCTGTTATCATCCTATCTGCCAAGACCGACATAAAAGATCAACTGGAAGGGCTGCAAGTAGAGCAGACGATTATATCCCCAAGCCTTTTTGCCATTGCCGTCATCACCTCCAAGATACAGAATATGATGCGCACCCGTCGGCATATGCTGGAGCGATATGCCAAATCGCTGGAAGAGGAACCCGAAAAAGATCACTTTCAACGCCATGGATGAGGAACTATTGAAACGCGCCGTAAATATTGTGGAAGAGAACATAGACAATATTGAGTTCTCCACTGATGAGTTTGCACAAAAAATGAATATGAGCCGTTCCAATTTACATTTAAAGCTTTCGAAAGCAATAACAGGAGAATCTGCCATCGACTTCATCCGAAAAGTCAGGTTTAAGAGGGCAACCGAACTGCTAAAAAGCGGACGCTATACAGTGGCCGAAGTTAGCAGCATGGTAGGGTTCAACTCATCATCCTATTTTGCAACCTGCTTTAAGAAGTATGTAGGTTGTCTGCCTACTGAGTATATAAAGAAAGCAAAGGGGTAGTTATAACCCCTTTTTAAACAAATCTAATATTTCATTCAACAACTTTGATAAAATATATCGGTTTTCAAAAAAAGCTGGAACAAGGCATATCACTCTCCCTAAGCAAATATCATACATTTGCAACGAGAAAATGAATTTTTATTAATAAAAACCAACAACAGTTTTTTTTAACATGAAAACCAAATTGTTAACCATCTCAAGATTGGTAAAGCTCTCTTTTGCCATAGTAGCATTAGCTTTAGTCCACACTTCTTGTGACGAAACGGAGACAACAGACTCTACGGGGTTCATTCTTCATTATTATGGCGTGACGGACATAGGCCCTTCTATGACGTACACATTGGAAGCACCGACTTATAAAGGAAGGCGCCCCTATGATTTCACCATTACAGGCGTTACACTTAATGACGAAGCCTGCACCACCGAAAGTTTCGTAATAGATGCCGAAACCGGTGCTATCAACATTCAGAACACAGCAAATCTGGCTACCGGACTTTATGCTATCAGCGTGGGGTGCTACTCTAACGGCAAATACTTTGAGTTTAAAGATGCGATTCAGATAAATATGTTGTTAGCAGTTCCCGAAAGGTGTTACTGTTACTCCCGCTGAAGTGGTTGTGAAAATGGAAGATAAAAAAACTGGTGGGAAGCCAGTGCACAAGTAACGACTGATACAGAGAAGCATGTAAGCATCACCGGATATGCCATTGCAGAAGATGAAAGCAAGGAGTATTTAAAGTACTTCACGATTTCTGATGACGGCATTATCACGTTCAATCCTGAAAAGAAAGATAATATAATTCCGGGAGAAAAGTATGTGATAAGTCTGAAACTAAAAACAAAAGCCGGTGAACATCTTTATGCTGATGCAGTAACTTTCAACGTTATTTCCAAGCCACTGAAATTACAGTATGCCCCGAATGAAGTTAGAGTAGAAAAAAAAAATATAGCACACGAATCACAGTTGCCTACCATACAAGGCTCTTCAGAAGGCAGAACCTATACCATTAAATCCATTACTCCCGAAATCTCCGGATTTACAATAGATGCTGCAACCGGTAAAATCTCTATTGCAGAGAATACTCTGACCCAGATTGGGAACGTATATGAAGTAGACGTTACAGTTACCAATGAATATGGAACTTCAGACTTCCCCCAAAGCCTATCGTTACAGTGGTAGACTTTATTAATCCGATTGATCCGGAAACATTCAAATACGAAGTTCCTGAAACCTACGAAGGAAAAGGATACACCATACCCTTAATCAATGAATTCAAAGGAGATGAAGTGATATTTGACTTTGCCGAAGATAATTCTGACATCATCAAAGAACAGATTGAAAAGAATAGAATAAGCATAGACAAGGTTAACGGCACTATTACCATTGCTGAAAATAACACATTAACTCCTGAGGATTATACGGTGAAAGTAAAAGCTGCCAATCCCAAAGGAGAAGTTTCAAGTTCTTTCACATTAACAATAAAGGGAAAATCCGAATAAATTCACATTCTACTATGGTAACAATTTGGATTTATCTCCAAAAGAAAACTATGCGAACCAGTTTGAGTTTAACACCAAGGAAGAATTAGCAAATTTCACTTTGGTTCCTATTACAACTCTTAACGGCAGAGAAGCCAAATGGGAAATTTGTTCAAAACAGATACAGTCTGGCTCAAATGGCGTAGAAGTTACTAAAGGAACTACTATTGATCCAAAATCAGGAATGCTCACATTTACAGGAGAAGGATTTACTACAATAATTAACGTAGGAATGCTTGTTGTTAAAGCAACTGTTGGAACTGGTGAGTTAGCATACACTGTTACAGTTCCTGTTTTCATCAAATGTGGGACTGGTAAAAAGTAATATAAATGTCCGTTATAAACCTTTTTGTATTCCAAGTTAACCCCAAAACAGGCGGACGTTCTACGGCTCCAGAAATAAAAACTGCCAAGCAGCATGGATATTAATAAGTTTGCAATGGATTATCGTAAAGAGTTCAACTTCTTTGGCATTGATTCAGAACCTAAAGGGCATCTTCCCCAAACGGAAGGAAGTCTTCTTAATGACATTTGGACTACTTTTATAACAATATCGGTTGCAACTAAGGTTAATTTAGGAGGTAAAAAAGCCATTATCTTATTATAGCACAGAAAAAAGCCTATCGACAATGAAAAGACTTCTTGATCAGGTAGCCGGATATATTGACCCTAAGGACAAAGCTTTGTTGTTATAAATCCTGAAATATGGAAAGACAAAAAGGGAAATATGCAAATGGAGTATTATTAGGAAGAGTCTCATATATAACAAACGGAGACTTTACGGATGAAAACATCAGTAAAGGAGCGCAATTCTACCCTATAGTAGCTATTTGGTTCGACGAAAACTTTTAATCTAACAAAACAATAATATAATTATGTATAAACCAACATATCATACATTGAGTAAAAAGAGGGTATATTACCCTCTTAGCTCTCCTTGTCTCCATTATCACCTTTGCACAAGGTATAACAGTGAAAGGAATTGTTATTGACGAAACTGACATTCCCCTTATCGGTGCAACCGTTCAGGTAAAAAGGCGGACAAGCCGGCGCAGCTACCGACTTAGACGGAAATTTTACTCTGACAGTAAATAAGAACGCAACCTTGGTTGTCAGCTATATCGGCTATTTGACACAAGAAGTAAAAAGTACAAGGCAAGAATCGCCAATTAAACTCGTTCCCGACAGTAAGACATTGGATGAGGTTGTAGTAGTAGGTTATGGCACAATGAAGAAAAGTGACCTTACCGGCTCCGTATCTTCCGTATCAGCCAAAGATGTAGAAGGCTTTCAGACCAGTTCTATTGCCGGAGCATTAGGCGGCCAGAGATTGCCGGTGTACAAATCACCTCTACCGACGGAACTCCGGGTGCAGGCTTCAACATCAGTATCCGCGGTGTGGGTACATTGACAGGAGACGCCTCTCCCCTCTATATCGTAGACGGTTTCGAAGTATCGGACATCGATTATCTGTCCAACTCTGATATCGAATCTATCCAAGTATTGAAAGATGCTTCTTCTTCGGCCATTTACGGTGCACGTGCAGCTAATGGCGTAGTGTTGATTACGACTAAATCCGGTAAATCCGGTAAGCCTATCGTTACTTATAACGGTTCTGCGACTTACCGTAAAATTTCAAAGACTTTAGACCTGCTCTCTCCTTATGAATTCGTAAAACTACAAGGAGAAGTGAAGCCGGAACTGCTCACCGGATATTATCAAGAAGGAAATGATGCCGACGGTACACCTTATCGCTATCAGTCACTCGACGATTATATCGGTCTGAGTGGTGTAGACTGGCAAAGTGAAACATTCAATCCGACTTGGTCACAAGATCACAACTTCTCACTGATGGGAGGTAGTGACAACACCAAGTATAATGCTTCATTCTCACGTTACATTGAAAACGGTATTTTCAAGAACAGTGGTTTCGACAAGACAACAGCAAAATTCCGTCTCGACCAGAAAATCAACAAAAAAGGTTTCATTCAACGTAACAGTAAACTATGCACAGACCAATCGTAAAGGTACAGGTACTTCCGGTGATTCCGGACGTTTCAATATGTTAGCGCAAATATTGAGTGCCCGTCCTACCGGCGGTTTAAAACTTACCGATGAAGCATTGCTGGAATCAGCCATCGACCCCCCCCTGAAATGCTGGAAACCGGTGAAAGCGCTTTGGCACAGGTAAACCCTGTGAAGCAGACAGAATCTGTCACCAACAATAAACGCGCTGAGATGTGGTCGGCCAATGGTGCCCTCACTTGGGAAATCATCAAAGGTCTGACCTTCAAAACAGCAGGAACTTACAACACTACCAATAACCGCATATAGACATATTCTATAAAGACGGTTCAAAAGAAGCCTACCGTAACGGTCAGAAACCGTACGGCCGTACCCAAATGGGACGTGATGTACGCTGGAGCAACAATAATACTTTGACCTGGAAGCAAAAAATCCAGAAGCACAATTACGACATCATGTTGGGTCATGAAGTATCTTATAGAAACAGCGAACACTTATTGGGTGAAGCCATGGATTTCCCGTTTGACAATCTGGGTAATAATAATCTTGGATTAGGAGCTGTTCCAAGCAAAGTGGAAAGCGGTTACAGCGAAAAAATGCTACTTTCATTCTTTGCCCGCGCCAACTATAGCTACAACAACCGATACTTACTGACTGCCACTGTACGTGCCGACGGTTCCACTGTGTTCTCACAAAAAACAAATGGGGCTTTTTCCCCTCTTTCTCCGCAGCTTGGCGTGTGTCCGAAGAAGAATTCATGAAAGATCTCGACTGGATGTCTAACTTCAAAGTGCGCTTCGGTTGGGGTGTTGTAGGTAACGACCGCATCACCAACTATCTGTCTATGGATTTGTACACAGACAACAAATATGGCATAGGAAACAATACGGTAACTGTATTGACTCCAAACAACTCAAGAACTCTGATTTGAAATGGGAAGGCTCAAGCACAGTAAACTTAGGTCTTGACTTAGGCTTCTTTGATAACCGTCTGAATCTGACAGCAGACTTCTTTATCAAAAACACCAAAGACTTATTATTGGCACAGTCATTGGCGCATGCCACCGGATTCAGTTCACAATGGCAAAATATCGGAAAAATCCAGAACAAGGGTATTGAACTCAGCTTAAGCTCCACCAACATCCAAACCAAGGACTTCAATTGGCAGACAAATTTCAATATCTCATTCATCAAGAATACTCTGGAAGCACTCTCTTCCGGTGAGCAGTATAGACTTGCCCGCTCAGGTTTCGACTCAAACTTTACCGGTGATGACTATATTGCTAAAGTAGGCGAATCTTTAGGTCTGATTTATGGTTATGAGTTCGACGGCATCTATCAAGCCGATGATTTCTACACCAATACAAACGGACAATTGGTACTAAAAGAAGGAATTACCGATAATACGCGTTACTCTGGCGGCGTGAAACCCGGTGTGGTGAAATACAAAGACCAAGATGGTGACGGCAAAATTACAACTGCCGACCGTACAGTAATCGGCAATGCTATGCCCAAATGGTTTGGTGGTATCACCAATACGTTGGAATACAAAGGTATTGACTTCAGCTTCATGTTCCAATTCAATTACGGTAACGACATCTATAACGCTACGCGTCTCTATGCCACCCAATCCAGAAGTTCACGTAGAAATATGCTTGCAGAAGTAGCAGACCGTTGGAGTCCTACCAATGCCTCCAACCTCGTGCCTTCATACGACGGTTATATTACCAACGATGTATATTCCCGCTTCGTGGAAGACGGTTCATTCCTGCGTCTCAAGAATATCACCTTAGGTTAATACATTGCCTCAGAAATGGACAAGCAAGTTCTATGTATCCAAACTGCGTGTTTATGCTACTGGTCAGAATCTGTTCTGCTGGAACAATTATAGCGGATATGACCCCTGAAGTAAACAGTTTGAACGATCCGATGAGACCGGGACTTGATTGGGGTGCCTATCCTAAGAGTAGAGTGTTTACATTCGGTATAGATCTTCAATTCTAATTCATAAAAACAGATAACATGAAAAAATTAATATATTATATAGCACTTTCAGTGATGTGTCTGCTTCCTGCCTCTTGTTCATTGGAAGAAGAAATCAGCACTGAAGTAGAAAAAGAAAAACTACTTGAACGATGCGAGTGAAGCACAAAACGTTTTTACTCGGCATCTATCTCACCAACGTAAGAGATGCCATGTATGGATATAATATGTCCATTTACTTCTCAATGGGAACTGATATTTCGCAAGTAGAAGGCAGTACAACGGAGAATTTCCGCATTCTGCCCACCAATGCATATCCTACTACACAAGCCGAAGTACAACAGACTTGGGAAGCACTCTACACAGGTATATACAGGGCCAATGACTTTTTGAAGGTATCTCTGCCAAGATAAATACCTATTCGAAAAAGATAGAGCATTAGCGACTATCTATATGGGAGAAGCCAGAGCATTAAGAGCCATGTACTACTTTGAATTGGTGCGCCGTTATGAAAACATACCGCTGATGACCAGTACCCAGATGTCCAATCAGAGCCCAAGTACATTTGTGCAGGCAGATCCGGCAGATGTATATAAATTTATTGAAGATGATTTGATTTATGCCAGCGAAGTATTGCCTTACGCAACGGATGATACCGAACGGAAGATAATAGTTTTCGCTTTTCCAAAGGTGCTGCATTGGGTTTGCTGCTGACTAAAGTGTATGCCACTTGGGCCTCGAAAGATGCAAGCAAATGGGAGTATGCCGCCAAAACAGCACAAGTCCTCGTAGAATCAGGAAAACATGATTTATTGCCGGACTATGAGAAGTTATGGGAAAATACATGCAACAGTGTTTGGGACCCGACCGAAAGTTTAATTGAGATCTCTTTCTACTCGCCTACCTACTCAAACAACAGTGATCCTGTGGGCCGTATCGGTAAATGGAACGGCGTAAAAACCACCGTAAAGATGGGTAAAAGCGGTAGCTGTGCCGGAAATGTAAAAGTAGTCCACACTTTCGTATTGGATTGAGAGAAAGTCAAAAAAAATGCCGGTGATTTACGTCGTGATTTGTCCAAGTTGCCAACTACAGATATGGAGATAAGGAAACCATAGGCCGTTTCTATTGGGCAGCCAAAGTAACCGATGACGAAGCCACCGCATTGGATAAAGACCAAGATCCGGAAAAGTCACAAAAAGAAAAACAAAATTATACCCCGGCAAAATGGGATATAGATAAATATGTTAAGACTGTCAGCTTTATCAACAATGACAAGTCCAATGTGAACTGGTATGTGTTGCGTTATGCAGATGGTATTACTGCTTTATGCAGAAGCATTGAATGAATGGAAGCATGGCCCGACTACCGAGGCTTATGATGCAATCAACAAAGTTCGCCGTCGCGGTTTCGGTAATCCGGACGATACTTCTATCTGTGATCTGCCTGCAGGGCTGGATGAAGCCGCTTTCCGCGAAGCTGTTCGAAAAGAGCGCGCATACGAATTAGCTTTTGAAGGACACCGCCGTTTAGACTTGGTACGCTGGGGAATCTACTACAAAACAATTCAAGAAACCTCCAACAAACTGTCGAACTGGTATTCATCAGCCAACTATGTCGTTGCCCAATATACCGAAGAAGGCAAGCATGAATTGATGCCTATTCCGCAGCGCGAGATGGACTTATGCCCCCAATTCAAGCAAAACCCTAAATGGTAATCAGCCTACTGATTATTCCCCTTAAATCTCCAATATGCCTCTTACAGAAGCATATTGGAGATTATCTAAACACTTTTCAACAAAAGTGACATTCCGAAGATATAGATTGACTTCCTTTTCAACATTCTTACTACGGGGTTTACAAAAACTCTTAATTTTGTTTCCGTTACGGAACCAACTAATATCAATCACATTTAAACAACAAATAACATGAAAAAGAAACTTGTTCTCTTGGCTTTGGGTGCATTGACTTTCGTGTCATGCCAAACACAACCTAAAGAAGACTACAGTTGATTAAGAAAGGCTTGGACGCAGCCTCTGCGCAACTGCAATTAACCGCAGAAGAAATTTCGTCCACTAATATGCTGCCGCGTTCTATCCGTACAGGCTATGACATGAACTTCCTGTGCCGCCAGTTGGAAAGAGACTCACTAACCTTTTTAAAGACTCTCTTCGCGCCTACCCGACAGCCGACCAGTTGGGAAAACGCCGTTTGTGCAGCGTTTATGACTGGACCAGCGGTTTCTATCCGGGCTCTTTGTGGTATGCCTACGAACTGACGGGCAACGATACACTGAAAACATGGGCCATCCAATATACTAACTTACTGAATCCTGTACGTTATTATACTGGTACTCACGACTTAGGATTCATGGTCAACTGCAGCTACGGAAATGCAGAGCGCCTGTCTCCCCAACGACACTATTGCAGCCGTAATGAAAGAAACAGCCGACAACCTGTGCGGACGCTTCAACGATTCCATCTCGGCTATCCGTTCATGGGACTTCGGAACTTGGAATTTCCCTGTTATCATTGATAATATGATGAACCTGGATCTCTTGTTTAATGTTGCCAAAGAAACAGGAAACAACATTTATAAAGATATTGCCGTTAGACATGCAATGACTACTATGCACAACCACTTCCGCCCGGATTATACTTGCTGGCATGTAGTAAGCTACAACAACGACGGTACGGTAGAAAAGAAACAAACATTCCAGGGAAAGAATGACGATTCTTCATGGGCACGTGGTCAAGCATGGGCTGTATATGGCTACACAGCTTGCTACCGTGAAACAAAAAAGATACCACTTTCCTGAATTTCGCTATCAAAGTAGCCGACATGATTATGAACCGTGTCAAGACCAGACGATGCCATTCCTTACTGGGACTACGACGCTCCCGTCACTGACGAGACTCCGCGTGATGCATCCGCCGCTTCCGTAACCGCTTCTGCCCTGATAGAGCTGAGCACAATGGTACCCGACGGAAAGAAATACTTGGATTATGCAGAACAAATTCTAAAGAGTTTATCAAGCGATGCTTATCTGGCAAAATAGGTGAGAACCAGGGATTCATCCTGATGCACTCTACCGGTTCGCTGCCCAACGGTTCGGAAATCGACACTCGGTTGAACTATGCGGATTACTATTATCTGGAGGCTTTAAAGCGTTTTATGGACCTGAAAGGCATCAGTTATAACAATCTCTAATAATCCGAATAAGACATACATTAAGTATTATGAATAAAAATTTTAAATATATACTTCTGCTGACACTTGCGTGTTTCATAGGAAAAGTAAATGCCCAAGAATTAAAAAATGAAGTTTTCTCACTTCTTAACCTGGATTATCCCGGTTTGGAAAAAGTAAAGGCTTTGCACCAAGAAGGAAAGGATGCAGATGCGGCCAAAGCATTGCTCGACTACTATCGTGCACGCACCAATGTGAAAACTCCCGATATCAATTTGAAGAAGATTACAATCAGCAAAGAAGAGCAACAGTGGGCGGATGATGCTTTATCACACACTTTCTTCTCCCATAAAGGATATCAGCCGTCATTCAACTACGGTGAAGACATTGACTGGAAGTACTGGCCGGTAAAAGACAATGAATTGCGTTGGCAGTTGCACCGCCACAAATGGTTTACTCCCTATGGGCAAGGCTTACCGCCTAAGCGGCGACGAAAAAATATGCAGTTGAATGGACAAAACAATACATTGACTGGATTAAGAAAACCCACTGGTAAAGGTTGACAAGAAAGAATATGAAATGACCGGTAACAATCAATTGCAGGACGATGTAGAGAATGCACGCTTTGCATGGCGCCCCTGGAGGTAAGTAACCGTCTGCAAGACCAAACTTCACAATTCCAGTTATTCCTTCCGTCGCCTCCTTTCACTCCGGAGTTTCTTACGGAATTTTTAGTGAATTATCACAAACATGCCATCCATATATTGGGCAATTACTCTGCACAAGGCAATCACCTATTGTTTGAAGCGCAACGCATGATTTATGCCGGTGTTCTTTCCGAGTTCAAAGAAGCAGCAGCTTGGAGAAAGAGTGGCATAGACATCATGAATCGTGAGATTAATGTGTGCTAAGAGCAATGACGGCGGCAGTTTGAGCTTGACCCTCACTATCACCTCGCCGCTATCAACATCTTCTGCAAGGCATTGAATATAGCAGATTTGAACGGATTCCGTGATGAATTCCCTCAATCCTACCTTGATACAATCGAGAAGATGATTGTATTCTATGCAAATATGTCTTTCCCCGATTACACAAATCCATGCTTCAGCGACGCAAAGCTGACTTCTAAATCCGCGATGCTGAAAGACTACCGTAATTGGAGCAAAATGTTTCCAAAAAACCAGTTCATCAAGTATCTGGCTACTGACGGCAAAGAAGGTGCATTGCCCGATTACCTTTCTAAAGGTTTCTTGAAATCCGGTTTCTTCGTATTCCGTAACTCTTGGGGCATGGATGCGACACAAATGGTCGTAAAGGCCGGCCCGAAAGCTTTCTGGCACTGTCAGCCGGACAACGGTACTTTCGAACTTTGGTTCAACGGCAAGAACTTATTCCCGGACTCCGGCTCCTATGTATATGCCGGCGAAGGAGAAGTTATGGAACAACGTAACTGGCATCGCCAGACCTGCGTACATAACACTGTAACTCTGAATGACAAGAATTTGGACCAGACTGAGTCTGTAACCAAGCTGTGGAGCCGGAAGGTAATGTACAGATACTGGTTACTGAGAATCCGAGCTACAAAAATCTGAAACACCGTCGGTCCGTATTCTTCGTGTAGACAATAGCTACTTCGTAATCGTAGACGAAATGGTGGGAAGCCAGAAAGGCTCCATTAACCTGCACTATCAGATGCCGAAAGGCGAAATTGCCAATAGCCGCGAAGACATGACTTTCGTCACTCAGTTTGAAGAAGGAAGCAACATGAAATTGCAATGCTTCGGCCCCGGAAGGCATGACAATGAAAAAAGAGCCGGGCTGGTGCTCCACCGCTTACCGCAAACGTTACAAACGTATGAACGTATCCTTCAATGTGAAGAAAGACAGCGAAGATGCAGTACGTTACATCACCGTTATCTGTCCGATAAAAAACTGTGCAGGCGCCCCCGAATTATCTGCTAAGTTCAAAAACAAGGCATTCAACGAAAACGGACTGGAAGTCGAGGTGAAAGTAAACGGCAAGAAACAGTCTTTAAATTACAAATTATAATATAAAAACAACATGACGAGAGTGTGCTAAAAAAGCAAAGCGATACATTTTAGTTTTTGACACAGTCCTCATTCTTCACAAAAAGCGTATCAATCTAGTTATGAAAAACAATCTTTCCAATGTACTTCTTCCGTTAGCCACATTAAGTCTGCTTCCTGTGCCGGCCAGAAAAAGAAGAGCCCAAGCGTCCGAACATAATTTTCATGATGACGGACGATCACACCACACAAGCCATGTCCTGCTACGGTGGCAGCCTCTTGCAAACTCCCAACATGGATCGTATAGCCAACGAAGGTATCCGCATGGACAACTGCTACGCCGTCAACGCCCTTTCCGGTCCGTCACGTGCCTGCGTCCTTACCGGTAAGTTCAGCCACGAAAACGGCTTTACGGATAATGCAAGCACATTCAATGGCGACCAACAGACCTTCCCGAAACTGCTCCAGCAAGCCGGCTACCAAACAGCCATAATTGGTAAATGGCACCTTATCAGTGAACCGCAAGGTTTCGATCACTGGAGTATTCTCAGCGGTCAGCATGAGCAAGGAGACTACTATGATCCTGATTTTTGGGGGAGGATGGCAAGCATATCGTAGAGAAAGGCTACGCCACGGACATCATAACAGACAAGGCTATCAAATTTCTGGAAAACAGAGACAAAAAACAAACCGTTCTGCATGATGTATCATCAGAAAGCTCCTCACCGCAACTGGATGCCGGCTCCGCGCCACTTGGGCATCTTCAACAATACCACATTCCCGGAACCCGCCAGCCTGTTCGACGACTACGAGGGACGCGGCAGAGCAGCCCGCGAGCAGGACATGTCTATTGAACATACCCTGACCAACGACTGGGACTTGAAACTGCTGACTCGCGAAGAGATGCTGAAGGATACCACCAACCGCCTTTACAGCGTGTACAAACGCATGCCTGCCGCCGTACAGGACAAATGGGACTACGTATATGCGCAGCGCATTGCCGAATACCGCAAAGGGCGACCTTGAAAGGTAAGGTCATTAATCAGTTGGAAATACCAGCAATACATGCGCGACTACCTGGCTACCGTACTGTCCGTAGACGAAAACATCGGCCGCCTTCTGAACTATCTTGAAGAGATTGGAGAGCTGGACAATACAATCATCGTCTACACTTCCGACCAGGTTTCTTCCTCGGCGAACACGGCTGGTTCGACAAGCGCTTCATGTACGAGGAATGCCAGCGCATGCCGCTTATCATCCGTTATCCCCAAGCCATTAAAGCCGGCAGTACAAGTAATGCAATCTGTATGAATGTGGACTTTGCCACTTTCCTCGACTTTGCCGGAGTAGAGATCCCGTCGGATATCCAGGGAGCTTCCATGAAGCCTATATTGGAAAACGAAGGCAAGACTCCCGCCGATTGGCGCAAGGCCGCTTACTATCATTATTATGAATACCCCGCAGAGCATTCGGTAAAACGCCATTATGGTATTCGCACCCAGAACTTCAAACTGATTCATTTCTACAACGACATCGACGAATGGGAAATGTACGACCTGAAAGCTGACCCGCGCGAAATGAACAACGTATTCGGTAAGCCGGAATATGCCGAGAAGCAGAAAGAACTAATGCAATTATTACGAGAAACTCAAAAACAATATAAAGATGACGATCCTGACGAAAAAATAAACGTACTTTTCAAAGGTGACAGAAGATTAATGAAAAACAGATGACAATTATTTAAGCATATTCATATATTAACATATTAACTATTATACCATGGATAGAAGAAGTTTTCTAAAGAACACTGGCTGGTCTTTTCTTGGATTGGCAGCTTCAGGAAGCCTGCTCGGCTCTTGTGTAGCAGGAAGCAAAGAAGCAAAGAAGATTATGCCGTCAGCAAGCAATCTCAAGGTATTCTGGGGCGACTTGCACAACCACTGCAACCTCACTTACGGACACGGCGATATGCGCGATGCTTTCTGAGGCGGCCAAAGGCCAGCTGGACTTTGTCAGCGTAACGCCCCATGCCATGTGGCCGGACATTCCGGGTGCAAACGACCCTCGTCTGAAATGGGTAATCGACTACCATACAGGAGCTTTTAAACGATTGCGCGAAGGTGGTTACGAGAAGTACGTAAAAATGACCAACGAATACAACAAGGAAGGTGAGTTCCTCACTTTTGTTGGATATGAAGCTCATAGCATGGAGCATGGCGACCACGTGGCGTTGAACTACGACCTGGATGCGCCGCTCGTGGAATGTACCTCTATCGAAGACTGGAAAGAGAAGCCAAAGGACATAAAGTATTCGTTACTCCGCACCACATGGGCTATCAGGGCGGTTACCGCGGTTACAACTGGAAATGCTTCACCGAAGGAGACATCACTCCGTTCGTCGAGATGTATTCCCGTCACGGCCTGGCTGAAAGCGATCAGGGGCGATTATCCGTATTTGCATGATATGGGGCCTCGCCAGTGGGAAGGTACTATACAATATGGTTTGGAGCAAGGACATAAATTCGGTATCATGGCTTCCACCGACCAGCACTCCGGCTACCCAGGCAGCTACGGCGACGGCCGCATCGGTGTCCTGGCTCCGTCACTGACCCGCGACGCCATTTGGGAAGCCATGCGCACCCGCCATGTATGCGCTGCTACCGGTGACAAAATATCAATAGACTTCCGTCTCAACGATGCCTTCATGGGTGATGTTATCCGCGGCAACAGTCGCCGCATCTACTTGAATGTAACCGGTGAAAGTTGTATTGACTACGTAGACATCGTTAAAAACGGCCAGATATTGGCGCGCATGAACGGTCCGTTGACCCCTGTTGCACCGGAAGGCGATACAATCCATTGCAAAGGTAAAAGTAGACTTCGGCTGGAATCGTGAAGAGAAATATGTACATTGGCAGGGTAAAAGCTGTCTGTAAACAAAGGACGCATCGTAAGTGTCACTCCTTGTTTCCGCGGTGCGGCTTTCACTTCTCCTCAGGAGGGTGAACACGAATTCAAGACACACGTCAATCGTATCCTCTCCGCCAGTGAAAAAGAGACAGAGCTGGATTTGTACAGCAGCAAGAACCCTAACACTACTACTCCGGCTATGCAAGCTGTAATTTTGATTTGGAAATGCCGAAGGACGGAATACTTACAGCCGACTTCAACGGTAAGAAGTTCGAGCACTCATTGGGTGAACTTCTTGAAGGTTCCCGTTCCCACTTCATGATTGGCTGGCTGAGTGAAGCGATTCTTTTCAACCGTGCTATGCCCGAAAGTTGTTTCAAGCTGGAACATTACATGGAAGATAAAGAGCCTCAACGTGATACGGACTATTACTATGTACGTGTTCGTCAACGCGACGGACAATGGGCATGGAGCTCTCCGATTTGGGCTGAAAGAGTGTAAAAACAGTGATAAGGATAAGTGGTGAGTGATTTGTTTGTACTTGCATACCGTAAGGATAATATAAACAAGTCACTCATAACTCTTAACTTATAACTAAAACAGAATATAATGACGAAAAAATACGCTATAGGAATTGACCTTGGCGGTACTTCTGTGAAATACGCCCCCTTATTGACAATGAAGGCGTATTTCATTTTCAGGGGAAGTTGCCGTCAAAAGCCGATATATCCGCAGAAGCGGTAATCGGCCAATTAGTGACTGCCTGTAAAGAGACAATGGCCTCAGCCCAACAACTTGGAGTGACAATAGAAGGAATAGGTATAGGCACTCCCGGCATTGTGGACGAAACCAACCGCATTGTGCTGGGCGGAGCTGAGAATATCAAAGGCTGGGAGAATCTGAATCTTGCCGACCGCATCGAAGCGGAAACCCACCTGCCTGTGCAAATGGGTAATGACGCCAACCTGATGGGACTGGGAGAAACGATGTACGGCGCCGGACAAGGCGCACAGAATGTAGTGTTCCTGACCGTGGGAACCGGCATCGGCGGCGCAGTGGTCATCGGTGGCAAGCTGTTCAACGGCTTTGCCAACCGCGGCACCGAACTGGGCCATGTGCCCCTCATCGCCAACGGTGAGCCTTGTGCATGCGGTTCCATAGGTTGTCTGGGAGCACTACGCATCAACTTCTGCATTGGTACGCCGTTTCAACAAACGGGCTGCTGAAGCAGGCCGTTCATTTTCAGGTGAAGAAATCAACGGAGAGCTTATCGTACGCCTTTATAAAGAAGGAGACAAACTGGCAACAGAGTGTCTGGACGAGCATTGCGACTTTTTGGGACATGGCATAGCCGGATTCATCAATATATTCAGTCCGCAACGCATCGTAATAGGTGGCGGTCTGTCTGAGGCCGGTGATTTCTATATTCAAAAAGTCAGCGAGAGAGCGCATCGTTACGTCATGGCCGATTGTGCTGTAAACACCCGGATCATGGCTGCATCATTAGGTAATAAAGCTGGAAGTATCGGCGCCGCGTCACTGGTCTTCTCATCAAACACAAAAATAATATGAAAAAGAAATTAGGAATGTTGGCGCTAATCATGGCGTTTTGGTTTACCATATCATTTATTACGAATATCCTGGGACCTCTCATTCCGGACATTATTCACAACTTCAATCTGAGCGACTTGGCGATGGCAGGCTTTATCCCGACTTCTTTCTTCATCGCCTATGCCATCATGTCGGTTCCTGCCGGACTGATGATCGACCGTTTCGGCGAGAAACCGGTACTGTTTCTGGGCTTCCTGATGCCGTTCATAGGCACCACACTGTTTGCCTGCATACATACGTATCCAATTCTGCTTGCTTCTTCCTTCATTATCGGTTTAGGCATGGCCATGTTGCAAACGGTGTTGAACCCGCTTCAGCGTACAGTAGGCGGTGAAGAAAATTATGCTTTTTATCGCCGAATTGGCGCAGTTCATGTTCGGTATCGCCTCCTTTCCTGAGCCCGCTCGTGTACATACTTATCTGATTCACGAACTCAATCCGGACATATACAAAGAAGGCAAGAACTTCTTCATCGACCTCTTAGCCGGCATGACGCCTGCTGATATGCCTTGGGTGTCTCTATTGGGTGTTCACTCTTCTTCTGCTGGTGATGCTGGTTGCCGTAGGCCTTTCCCGTTTCCCGAAAATCGAGTTGAAAGAAGATGAGAAAGGCGGTTCGAAAGACTCCTACATGGCACTATTCAAGCAAAAATACGTATGGTTGTTTTTCCTCGGCATCTTCTGTTATGTAAGTACGGAACAGGGAACTTCAATCTTTATGAGCACATTCCTTGAGCAGTATCACGACGTAAACCCTCAAGTAGAAGGTGCACAGGCAGTAAGTTACTTTTGGGGATTAATGACGGCGGGGTGTTTGGTAGGCATGATATTGTTAAAGCTAATCGACAGTAAACGCCTTCTCCAAATATCAGGCGTATTAACCATCGTCTTATTGATAACCGCCCTTTTCGGAAGCAAGGAAGCATCCATCATTGCCTTCCCTGCCATTGGTTTCAGCATTTCCATGATGTACTCCATCGTGTTCTCGCTGGCGCTGAATTCGGCATCGCAACATCATGGTTCGTTCGCAGGTATTCTGTGTTCGGCTATTGTAGGAGGAGCCGGTGGCCCGATGATTATCAGTATGCTGGCAGATGCCACCTCCTTGCGCACCGGTATGCTGATTATACTTATATTTGTAGGTTATATCACTTTCATCGGTTTTTGGGCGCATCCGTTAATCAACAACAAGACAGTTTGCCTGAAAGAGCTTTTTAAGAAGAAAGAGTAGAAAGAAAGGGCGTAATGAATGGCTATTTACTATTCATTACGCCTCTTTTATTGTCCTTGCTATTTATGCAATATTACACTTTCGGATTTATTTCACCCACTCCTTGGCTCCTTGCTCTTTCAATTTGGCAGTATACGCTTTCGCCTTTTCCATTGCGGCAGCTTCATCTTCGGGACTTGCATAAGCATGTTTATACCCTTTCACCACATTCCACTCGCCACGAGTAAAATCGGGGAATGCAACCGGAGCACAATTGTTATCCATAGAAAGCTCGCCCAATTCTGCCAGGCAACACCACTCCGCCAAATCATATACATCCATATCCAAAGGCAAACCGTTCTGCAGGCAATAAACCAGACGGCTATCCATGATAAAGTCCATACCGCCGTGACCGCCCACTTCCTTTGCCATCTCACCGTATTTCTTTAAAATAGGATGCTGGTATTTTGCTACAAGCGCTTCCATTTCCGCTTCCGGCAAGAAACCGTGCGAGTTCAAATCATCTACCTTAGGCTGCACACCCGAAGCAGTCAGTTGGTCGGCATCGAGCGCATACCCCTCTACAGGATACTTATTGGCAAATCCTTTCGAACCGGTCAACTGATACAGACGGTTATAGGGCTGGGGAGTCATCACGTTGTGCTGAATCTCAATCACCTTTCCGTTGGCTGTACGAATCATCGTCGTGGTATGGTCACCGTTACGGAAATTGCATTGCAAGCGGAATCGGTTCTCGCCTCAACCAAAGATTTCCCCACTACCGACTTAGTGTCCATAGCGACTAAAGTCTGCATACGGTCACCACGGTGAATATCCAGTGCTTGCGCCACCGGGCCAAGGCCATGGGTGGCATACACGTCACCACGATGCTTCATGTTGTAGTCCAACGCCAGCCCAGCTTGTCATTCTTCTCCATTCTTCCAATAATGGTCCCAAAACGGGCTCAAGTTATGTATATAAGCACCCTGCGCACGGATAACTTCACCGAACACGCCATGCTGCGCCATGTTCAGCGTATTCATCTCGAACCAGTCGTAGCAGCAATTTTCCAAAATCATACAGTGCTTACGGGTCTTCTCGCTCATGTTGATCAAATCCCAGCACTCTTTCAGGTTCATGGCAGAAGGAACCTCAATAGCCACATTCTTTCCATTCTCCATCGCACACTTGGCAACGGGGAAGTGATGCAACCAGTCTGCAGCAATATAAACCAAATCTATATCATCGCGCTTGCACAATTCCTCATACCCCTTTTCGCCGGAATATACAGCAGCCTTAGGCATAGATGCCTGTTCGAGATATTTCTGACATCGCTCCGCACGCTCTTGTTCATAATCGCAAAGCGCCACAACTTGCGTGCCGGGGATATGGGTAAACCGCTCCACAGCTCCGGGTCCACGCATCCCCAAACCTACGAAATCCCACACGTACCGCTTCCATTTTCGGCAGTGCCAGATCCTATCACGCTCTTCTGGTCTGCCGGACGTTGGGGAGTTTCAACGACAATCGTTCCATTCTCCCATTGCCACCGGGTTCCCTTGTCGCTTGTCTGCACCGTAGATGTCTGTGACGAACATGCACACAATGCCATGCACATGCCAAATAATAATACTTTTAGGCCCTTCATGCTTCTTTATTTTTAAATTTATAATACGGAATCTTTTTATTTATGCGTTTCTACAATCTTGGTAGGCGCCATTTCCATATTTCTGCGGTCTACCTGGCGGACTACGGCAGCAGCCAGTTGCAGGAAAGCGCGTCCGGTCACGGTATTCTCATCCAAAGCGACGGGAGTACCCTTATCTCCGCTCTCGCAGATGCTTTGCACAATAGGTATCTGTCCTAACAGAGGAACATTCATCTGCTCCGCAAGCTGCTTGGCACCTTCCTTTCCAAAGATATAATACTTGTTTTCCGGCAATTCGGCAGGCGTGAACCAAGCCATGTTCTCCACCAAACCGAGAATGGGCACATTCACCTTATCATTGGTGAACATATTGATGCCTTTACGGGCATCTGCCAGTGCCACAGCCTGCGGCGTGCTGACAACGATAGCTCCTGTCAGCGCCAAGGTCTGCACCACGGTCAAGTGAATGTCACTCGTTCCGGGAGGAAGGTCAATAAGGAAATAATCCAGTTCTCCCCAGTCGGCATCACCAATCAGCTGCTTCAAGGCATTGCTTGCCATACCTCCGCGCCACAAAGTGGCCTGGTCGGGGTCTACAAAGAAACCGATGGAAAGCAACTTGATGCCATACTTCTCTATCGGAACAATCAAGTCACGTCCACCAATGTTCTCTGCCACCGGACGGGCATCTTCCACTTGGAACATCTTAGGAACGGAAGGCCCGAAAATATCTGCATCCAGCAGCCCTACCTTGTAACCCAACTTTGCCAAAGATACAGCAAGGTTGGCAGCAACCGTGGACTTGCCTACCCCACCTTTTCCGGAAGACACTCCGATAACATTCTTCACCTGGGGTAATAGTTTACCCACTTCCGGACGTGCCGCCTGACGGCTTTCAGTCGTAATCACAACCTCCACCTCGGGAGAGACATACGTGTGTATAGCTGTCTCGGCAGCTTTCACCATCGACTTCATGAAAGGATCAGTCGGTTTCTCGAACGTCAACGAGAAGCTGACCTTCATCCCGTCAATCCGCATGTTATCGGCCACCATCTCAGCCTCAACAAGATTCTTTCCGGTACCGGGATAACGCACTGTTGCCAATGCATCAAGGATTAATTTTGGATATAATGTCATTGCATTTACTATTTGACAATTTACTATTTACTATTTTTATGCGAATCAGTAGTAGTTTTAACCACTGATTCGCATCATTTGCTGGTTTGCAGTCCGCTACGCTTGCTACGGTTATAACTGCGGTACTCATCCAGCTCTATCTCCACATCCGGCTCCTGCAACTCGCCCTCTTGCGGAAGATGGAACTTGATGTACTTGATATTCAAACCACGATCCAGCCATTGTTGTTCATAATAGGTCTTGATGCTGAGTATCTCATCAGCCATGCCGGAGTGGTACAAGTCTTCCGTCATCACATCCACCGGCAGCCGGTTTCTTTCAATCATGTACCGGGTATAGGTAAACATGAAGTTGCTGTCCGTCTTCAGATGGACTATGCCGTCATTCTTCAGGAACTTGCGGTAGCGCTCCATGAAATAAGTGGAAGTAAGCCTTTTGGTCGCCTTCTTCATCTGCGGGTCCGAGAAAGTGAGCCAGATTTCGCTCACCTCATCTGTAGCAAAAAAGCGGTCGATGATTTCGATATTCGTACGCAGGAAGGCCACATTCTTCATGCCCGATTGCAGCGACTCGGTAGCTCCCGTCCACATACGGGCCCCCTTTATATCCACTCCGATGAAGTTCTTTTCGGGAAACATGCGTCCCAATCCGACAGTATATTCTCCCCTACCACAGCCCAGTTCCAGGACAATGGGATGGTCGTTCTTGAAAAACCGCCCGTGCCAGTTCCCTTTCATGTCAAACGGCACATTATCCACCGCGGAATACGGATACTCGAAAACATGCGGATAACTCGCCATATCGGCAAACTTCTCTAACTTGTTCTTTCCCATTTAAGAAGCATTGAAACATAAAACATATTATTTTAGGCACGGATTACACGGATTTTCACGGTCTCTCTTCAATCTATCCGTGCTTTCCGCGCAATCCGTGCCTAAAAGTATAAAAAACAAAGTCCCGGCAAGTCTTATACGATAGACATTGCCATCACCGTATTATTCAACGATAGTCACCCAGCCATGAGTATCCGGCTCATCGCCATACTGGATGGCACGCAGCTTGTTGTAGAGCTTCGTACATACCGGTCCGGGTTTTCCATCCTTGGAAATAACGTATGACTTGCCGTTCTCTACGTCGTCAATACGTTCGATGGGGCTGATAACGGCAGCCGTACCGCAGGCACCCGCTTCCTCGAAAGTCAGCAACTCTTCTTCAAGAACCGGACGGCGCTCTACCTTCATGCCCATGTCCTCTGCCAGCTGCATCAGGCTCTTGTTGGTGATGGACGGCAGGATGGAAGTGGATTTCGGAGTGATATACGTATTGTCCTTGATACCGAAGAAGTTGGCAGCACCACACTCGTCCATGTATTTCTTTTCTTTGGCATCCAGATAGAACTCGCAGGCATAGCCCAAATCGTGCGCTTTCTTATTGGCACGCAAGCTGGCTGCATAGTTGCCGCCTACCTTATAGACACCCGTACCGAGCGGTGCCGCGCGGTCGAATTCGCGGATAATGACATACGGATTGGTTGAGAATCCACCCTTAAAGTAAGGACCTACCGGGGTCACGAACACCACAAACAGATATTCGCTGGCAGGATGTACGCCTACTTGTGCACCGGTACCCACCAGCAACGGACGGATATACAGAGAAGCACCCGATTCATAAGGCGGAATGAAACGCTCATTCAGCTTCACAACCTTAAGAATAGCCTCTTTAAAGCGTTCCGTCGGCAACTCAGGCATCAGGATGCCGCGACAGGTGGACTGCAAGCGAGCCGCATTCTCCTCCAGACGGAAAATACGAACCTTACCGTCCTTGCCACGAAACGCTTTCAATCCCTCAAAAGCTTCCTGACCATAGTGCAGACAAGTGGCAGCCATGTGCATAGGAATAGTCTCCTCGCTGCATACTTCCAATGCGCCCCACTGTTCATTACGATAGTAAATTCTCACATTGTAATCTGTCTTCATATAGCCGAACGGCAGATTAGCCCAATCCAGTTCTTTCATATCTCTTAAAATATTAGTTGCTATTATGTACAATCAGCAACAAAAAAATAGTTTTTTATTCTTCACATTCCCGCTTCTCTGCCAGTAATTTTTCAATTTCCTTATCGCTTTGGTCAGTTTGTCGCTGCAAAACGCTATTATTTCATTGGCTTCCTTAAATTTTTTTCGGCAAGCATGTCTATTTCCAACTCATTATTGTCTATCTGGTCGACAATCTTCTCCAGACGTTCCATTGCTTGGGAATAAGTTTCCTTTTTCTTGGGTGTAGGCATAGGGCTATGTATTTTTTTGACGATTTATTAGTTACTGTTGAAATGAGAACTCCCCCTGATACAAACGGGTAGTGATTTCATCTCCCTCGTTCAGAGAGGAAACGTTCTTTACAATCCTCCCGTTCTTCAGCGTTATGCTGTAACCGCGGGCCAGCTGCTTCTCCGGCAACACATCCGTCAAGCGTTGCTGAAGCAGTTCGAGCCGGTGCTGATGACGGGACAAGGAAGACGTTGCCGCCTGCACAATGTCCTTGCTGACTGTGAGCAAAGCAAACTTCGCATCCGATATATACCTGTAAGCGGCCGAAGGGATACGGTTCCTGTACGACACCAACTTCCGGTGCTCCTGTGCCAACAACTCCCGGACACCTCCGTATAAGCGTCCGGCAAGCATCTCCAGTTCTTCGGCAGCCTCATTCATGCAGTCTATCAGAAATTCGGCAGCAGCTGTGGGAGTCTTGACACGGGTATGGGCCACGGAATCGAGAACCGTATCATCGCGTTCGTGTCCGATACCCGTGATAACAGGCAAAGGAAACTGCGCACAGGCAGCCGCGAGCAGATAAGTATCAAATCCGGAAAGGTCGGAAGTTGCCCCACCGCCCCGGATAATAACTACTACATCAAAAACTGTCCGAACGGGAATTTATCTTATCCAAAGCAGACAAAACGGATTCTTCAACACGGTCACCCTGCATCAATGCCGGAAAAAGTTCCGTATAGAAGTAGAAACCTCCCAGGATTGTTCTTCAACTGGTGGCAGAAGTCACCATACCCGGCAGCCGTTGAAGAAGAAATAACGGCAACGCGCTGCGGCAGGCGGGGAATGTCGAGTTCCTTATTGAGCAGAAGCACCCCTTCTTCTTCCAATTGTTTCAAAATCTCTTTACGGCGACGGGCCATATCGCCCAAGGTATAAGTGGGGTCTATGTCCTGCACCGTAAGGCTATAGCCGTAAAGTTCGTGGGAAGCTGACGGTGACCTGAACCAGCACTTTGATGCCCGCAACAAACGCCTGCCCCGTGGCTTCCTCAAAATAGGGCTTCAGCAGGCGGAACACATTTGCCCAGATTGTTCCTCTCGCCTTAGCTATCAGGCTGTTGCTGCGAGGGTCTTTCTGCACAAATTCCAGATAGCAATGCCCCGTACTGTTGGTACGCACATCGCTCAACTCCGCCTGTATCCAATAAGTGTCGGGCAGACACTGCTCCAAGCTTGGCGACGCACCAGGACATTCAAGTCATATAGCGACAATGCATCCATTTCCTTCATTCGAGCTTAAAGGCCTTGGTTATCCGCCTTTTTTTTCTTTATAATCAGTATATGCTTTCCACATATCGGGCACGCCATAACCGTAGATGTTATCCGGATAGTCGGCACGGTCACTGGAAGCACGGACTAATTCGAGCAGCTTCTTTCGCTGTCAGCCGGGGGCATGCCTGCCATAAGCAAGCCACCATGCCACACATGACCGGCGAAGAAAAAGAAGTCCCGTTGGCCTTGCCCTGGTTTCCGTCCGTACGAATCACGTCCGCTCCTTCGCCTACGGCCACTACCATCCGGCTTAATCCGGTTATCGGCAGTATTGCCGATGGAAGAGAACGGAGCCAGCAACGCCTGCTTGTTCACGCTCCCACCGTCAGCACATTCTCGGCATCTCCCGGCGGGGTTATTTTTTTCCAAGACCCCATTCCCGAATTACCGGCACTGCACACCAGTACCATACCTTTATCGGCTATATGCGAGGCTTGACGCGACATCAGGCATGATGTCCGTCCAAATCACGATATTTGTAATTTTTCGATTTGTCATCGAACGCATAATACCCCAAAGAAGTATTAAGCACATCAACTCCCACACTGTCGGCAAACTCTACGGCAGCAGCCCAATAATCCTGTTCCACCAGATGTTCCGGAAACCTCATCCTCACTGCGAAGCAACCAGAAAGAGGCTTCCGGTGCAGTACCTGTCATAATTCCCGGCTGATTCATTCCAATGCAGGAAAGCACACTCAGTCCATGACTGCTTGCCGCAAATAAATCCGCCTGAGGATTGACAAAATCTTTCATGCCCAAGACACGGATATTCCGCATAGCCGTTATCTTATCCAGATTATGAAATCCGGCATCAATAACGGCAATGGTCATTCCCCTGCCCCTTGAATCCGGCATCGTGCAGTTTGTCCCCCGTTGCTCAGGTGGTTTGAGTAATGGCAGGGCCATAAATGCTTTCGGTAGATATCTTAGGTGCATTAATTACGGAGTCGCGCATTCCCGCTACTATCTCTCCATCCATTTTAGGGGCAGTCCATACTTTCTCCGTAGCGCGTACAAACGGCAATGCGGCAATACGGCCTATCAAGGCGGAGTCGTTGCAGGAGACCGTAACAAAGTTCTCCCATTTTCCGGTGACAACAACATTCACTCCCTGCCTGCGTATCTCATCAATATATTGACGGCAAACCGGCAGGTCGGTAGAATCGACCGCCAGATTCTGCTTCCGACGCCTGTCAATGGCTTTCTCCGAAAGGAACTGTTCAGGATGTTCCAGCGAATAAATGGTGGCAGCCTTGTCCCTCAAACTTATACGATACTTCAGCGTATCCTGTGGCTGTGCCGATGCACCTGCCGCAAGCAGTGCTAAAAAGCCGAAAAGAATAATAAATCTTTTCCCCATTGGTCTCTCTTAATTTTCAATTATCCAAATACATGCCGATACCACGTTGTGAAGCAATGAACGAACCGCCTACCACCCTTTTTCCGATATAGAATACAGCTGATTGTCCCGGCGCAATGGCAGATGCCTCCGTCTCAAAATGCACCAGCAGACGCCCGTCCTCCAAACGTTTCACCGAACAGGCAATGGGCTTGCTGCGATAACGGATGCGGACCGTCAGCTCCTCATTTCCAAATACCTCCGCCTCGTCGATCAGGTTGTCTTGCTCCGCCAACATATATTCCGTCTTGAGCTGTTCGGCATCTCCCAGCATCACGGTGTTCTTCTGCGGATTGATTTTCAGCACGTAGGCAGGTTTGCCCAAAGCAATCTCCAGCCTCTTCCGCTGTCCGACGGTGTAGTAAGGAAAACCTTTATGCTCTCCCAGCTTCACTCCTTCCGAATTCACAAACCAGCCCGGGCCGACTTCCTTGTCTATTTCAGGAGAATATTCGCGCAGAAAGTCCCGGTAATCCCCTTTTATGAAACACACTTCCATACTCTCGCCCTCTTCCGCCTTCAGCGCATAGCCTTTGCCACGCAGATAATCGCGCACCTGCAATTTTGTATATGTACCCAGCGGAAAAAGGCAACGTCTCAAGACATCCTGCCCCAAGCGCCAAAGGAAATAAGACTGGTCTTTCTTATCGTCATCCCCGGCAACTATATATATTTTCCTATTCTGCTCTTCCAGACGGGTATAATGTCCGGTAGCAATATACCGGCAATCCAGCCTGTCCACCCATTCCGTAAGGATGCGGAACTTAAACAACGGGTTGCACATCACACAAGGATTGGGCGTCCGCCCCTGCCTGTATTCGTCAATAAAGTTCCGGACAATCACTTCGCGGAAAGCCTTGCGCTCATCTGCCACATAATGCTCAATGCCCATGCTTTGGGCAAGCTGACGGGCCTCCGACGGCTCGTCGCCCCACACCATCGTAAGGCCGACAATTTCGTACCCCTGCTCCGCAGCATCAAACATGTAAGCGGTACTGTCAATACCACCGCTCATTCCAACCAACACTCGCTTCTCTGCCTTGTTCATATCCCGGATATCCATTGTTTAGCTTACAAAAATACAGGTTTTTAAGTAGAAGACAGAGAAAAGGCATACCTTTTTTAGCATGAGTTCACATTGTAGTGTACTAAATAAGTTGACAACTTCGTTTGTTATACCTAAGTTAGTTAACTCAATATATTTTAAACCCTAAATAAGTTCACTTATCCCTTTTTAATTCCTGAATAAGTTGTCTTTTAAAGATGTTACAAACATATATATCTTTTCTTACAAATGCAAGACTTTGTACTATACCCCCTAAGCGTGACGGGAACCGCGTTCTTTGTAACAAAAACGAAACATGTATGACATAAAAACATAACACGTATGACCGTATCTTTGCGCCGTAAACAAATCGACAACAACAAATCATGAGAAAAAGCGCATTAATACTGCTCATCACCCTGCTGCCACTTACAGCAAATGCCCAAAGTTCCTATAACAACGAAGACGGAAAGAAGATAGACAAAGACAAACTGGAGACAAAAGACTATCTGCCCGAAGTGCATGGAACAATACGCGCCAAATACGAACATCAGACCACTATGGGAGCCGGACGTTTCGAAGTGCGCAACGCACGTATCAGCCTTACCGGCAATGTCTTGCCGATTGTTGCCTACAAAGCCGAAATAGACCTGTCGGACGAGGGAAGCATCAAAATGCTGGATGCTTATGCCCGCCTTTTCCCGACAAAGGGACTGACAGTCACCGCCGGACAAATGCGCGTCCCCTTCACCATCGACGCCCACCGCTCGCCGCACCAGCAATACTTTCCCAACCGCTCGTTCATAGCCAAGCAAGTGGGCAACGTACGCGATGTAGGTATCACACTGGGATATACCCTGCCTACCGACCTGCCTATCACGGTGGAAGGAGGACTGTTCAACGGTTCCGGACTGACCAACCAGAAAGAATGGCACAAGGAGGTGAATTACTCCGCCAAAGCCCAGTTTCTCTTCACCAAAGGCCTGAACCTGACACTGAGCGTGCAGAGTATCCAACCGGAAGAAGTACGCATGCAGTCCTATGACATCGGCGCTTACTACGAAACCGGCCGTTTCCATATCGAAGGCGAATACCTGTACAAGCAATATTCCGACAATGCTTTCAAAGACGTACAGGCCGTAAACACCTTCATCAACTACGACCTGCCCCTGCGGAAAGTGTTCAACAAAATGTCTTTCTGCTACGCTACGACATGATGACCGACCAGAGCGACGCCAAAACCGCCGATGAGGAAACCGGCAGATTGACAGTGACCGACTACAAACGCCAACGCCTGACGGGCGGCATCACCTTCAGCCTCAGCAAGGCATTCCGCACAGACCTCCGGCTGAACTACGAGAAATACTTCTATGCCAAAAACAGCATAGCGAAAGAGTCGGAACAAGACAAGGTGGTATTGGAATTGATGGTACGCTTCTGATATTTCCTGACTTCCCCTTGCTTTTTTCATTCCAAAAAGGTATATTTGGAATAAATTATTCCGAGTTATGGCAAATCCAATCATACCCGGCATACTGCAGACTGAACAAGACTTATTGTATAGTAAGCTGAATGCATACAATCAAGGGAGAGCCTCTTATAAGGAAGTGGGCGCCTATCTTGTCGTACTGCCCCGACCGGAGCATCTCCAATATACTTTATGGATTTACTCTCCACTGCCCGGAAGACAGTCCATCTTCTACATTTGCGACCTTTCCACCGACATTCACGAAACGCTGCGGATGGCAAGCACGCTATGCTTCTACTCACCGCGCAGCCTGTTGCTTGTGGAGTACAATGCCAAAAGAATGCAGAGCAAAGGGGACGACATTATCTCCGTAGGCAAATACCACGGACACTTCCTGCACGAAATCCTCCGTATAGACCCTGCCTATCTTACGTGGATAGCTTTCAAATTCCAACCACGCATCCCCAAGCAGGAACGTTTTGTACAGATTGCCAAGATTTACCATTCGGTCCATCTCGACATACAACGGAGAAAAACGTACCAGACCACCGGCGGACGTTTTCTGGGGAAGGAAGGCGAAAAAGTGGAGAATCTCACATTGACCGTTCTCAATGTCCGTCTGGAGGACGATCCTTATAAGACGCAGGTCAAGGGGTACAACCCCGTATTTTTATGTCCGCCAGGTATTAAGGCTGAAAGACGCTTCCGGCAATCTCGTGACTTTCCGCGTCAACTCCCGCACAGCGAGCCGGTACTCGTGCCGAAGTAGCTGCCTGCCATGGAACACACCTACCGGGTGGACGAAACTGTATACATAGCTCGGCACGCATTGCTGCCACATACCATTGGCAGAAACAAGTGGACGCGACTCTATTACATAAAGTTCCGGCAGCCCGGATAATTCAGTCCTGATTATCTTTTCACTATCAATACGGTTGCATAAGCCGATATTCCTCTTCCCGTCCTGTAAAGCCCAACTTCTCCGTAGTGGTAGCCTTCACGGATACATCGTCTTCATCAATCCCCATCACAGTGGAGAGAGTCTGCTGCATGGCGGGTATATGAACCTTTAACTTAGGTCGTTCGGCACAGATTGTCGCATCAATATTACCGATGGAATAACCTTTGGCAGCTATCAGTTCCACCGTTTTCTTCAACAGTATCTTACTGTCTATATTTTTGAACTCTCCCGCCGTATCGGGAAAATGATAGCCGATGTCACGCATGTTGGCAGCTCCAAGCAAAGCATCGCAAATGGCATGAATCAGTACGTCTGCATCCGAATGGCCCAACAGGCCCTTTTCATGCTCTAAACGCACGCCACCCAACCAAAGTTCTCTACCTGCCACCAACCGGTGGACATCAAAGCCGAAACCTACACGTATCTTCATATTTCTCGATTATACAATGAACGTGCTAAAATAGGTATTATTCCTATCACCTCAAAGATATTCCGCTATTTTTCCTTTGTGAAAGAGAGAGAGTGTAAAAAAGAATCAACGGATATAGAAGTCCAGCAACTTCTCTTCTCCTAAATAACCCTGCAGATGTTGCCCAATGCTGACAGGCCCTACACCCGCCGGAGTACCGGTAAACAACAGGTCGCCAATCTTCAAGGTCATGAAGCGGCTGACATAAGCAATGATTTCATCCACTTTGAAAAGCATATCCGACGTATTCCCGCGCTGCACTTCTTTACCGTCTATATCGAGATGGAAATTCAGTTGCTGCAAGTCACCACCGGCCTGTTCCAAAGTAATGAACGTGCCGATAGCTGCCGAATTGTCGAACCCTTTGCAAAGCTCCCAGGGATTACCCGCCTCACGGAACTTACGTTGCAGTCGCGTGCTGTAAAGTCGATCCCACCGTCACCGCATCGTAATAGCGACTGGCAAAACGCGGAGCAATATTCTTTCCCAAACGGCAGATGCGCACCACCACTTCCGTCTCATAATGTACCTCGTTGGAAAAATCGGGGATAAAGAAAGGCTTGCCATCTTTCAGAATGGCCGAATCGGGTTTCAAGAAAATAACCGGTTCCTTATTCTCGTGTGTATGTCCCAGCTCCTTGTTGTGCAGAGCATAGTTCATTCCTACAGCAATAATCTTCATTACTTGATCTCATTAAAGTTCAGTCTGTTAAACATCACGGCCAGATGGGCATAAAGGGAAGTGTTCTGCACGACAATGTTCTCGGGAACACGGATACGGAACGGGGTGAAGTTCCATACGGCCTTGATACCGCCCTCTACCATGGAATCCGTTATCTGCTGGGCTATTTCGATAGGTACCGTCAGCACGCCTATATTGACATCGTACTCCTGCATCTTCTGCTTGAACTTGTCCGAGTGATAGATGGGGATGCCGCTCAGTGTCGTACCCACCAGTTCGGGCTTCACATCGAAAGCAGCTACTATCTCCAAACCGAAATGGCTCAGACCCGAGTCGCGCAGCAAGGCACCTCCCAAGCTTCCGACACCGAACAGAAAGGCTTTGTGTATATTGGTAAATCCCAGGAAATCCTCCAGCACAGCTATCAGTGTGTCCACCTCATAGCCTACACGCGTACGTCCCGAGATATTGACATACGAAAGGTCTTTGGCAATTTGTGAAGCATCAATATTGATTTCCTTGGAAATCTGGGTGGATGATACGAATCGTTCCCCCTTTTGTTTCAGCAACTTTACATTGGAAAGGTACCACGGAAGCCGGCGCAAGGTAGGTTCCGGCACCTTCATGGTTTCTTTTTTCTGTAACGGACTGCTCATAGTTTCTTATTTAAGTTCTCAATATTGCGATTGGCAAAAGTAGTGCTTTTTTTCTAATCAGTAACACGGATGCAACAAAAGCTTAACATAATTTCTAATTGCATAATTCCACATAATATCGTACTTTTGGGAAGTTTAAAAGAAAGAAGTATGAAGAATAATGATTGGAAAGAACGGTTGAATATAGTCTATTCCACCAACCCGGACTACAACTATGAGATGAATGACGATGAGGAGCAAGCTACCCTCCCCCCCCTGCACAACAACGCCTGCGTGTACAGCTGGACCGCAAGAACCGGGGTGGCAAAGTCGTCACTCTTGTCACCGGTTTCGTGGGCACCGACAATAATCTGAAAGAACTGGGCAAATTGCTGAAAAGTAAATGTGGAGTAGGCGGAAGTGCCAAAGATGGAGAAATCATCGTGCAAGGCGACTTCAAACAACGTGTCATCGACCTCCTGAAGGCAGAAGGATACACGCAAACCAAGCCCGTGGGATAAACGCATCATCCGTCTCACTGCAACTGTAGAGGCATAAAAAAGTGACCGTTTAGGAATTCAACTCCATATACGGCCACTTCTTTTATAGAATCGTTTCTAAGCGGAATTATTCAGCGCGCAAAGTAAAACGTTTGAAGTCAACAACCTTCAATTCAGGATCAGCTTCTTTCAAGACTTCTCTAACTGTCTTCTTGCCGTCCATGATGTCTTCCTGGTTCAGCAAGCAAACTTCTTTCAAGAACTTGCCAAGACGGCCCTTAGCAATATTCTGAATCATTTGTTCAGGCAGATGTGCAGCTTTCTCGGCAGAAACAGTAGCAATGATTTCCTTTGCCTTTGCCACGTCTTCAGCAGTAATCCAGCCTTTGGCCATGTTGCTTTCCATGTGCTCTTCGCTGTCTACATGTGCAGGGTTGATACCAGCCTTCTTCAAAGCGGCTTCAACAGCCTTGTCTACCTGTTCAGCTTTTGTCTTCTCGATAGCAACATCTATTTCCTTCTGCTTGATTTCTTCAGATACGCCATCTTCGTCTACTGCAATCGGGTTCATGGCAGCAATCTGCATGGCAATCTGCTTAGCCAGTCCTTCTTCAACAGCCTTGTTGAAAGCAACAATAGTGCAGAGGCCATTTCTGTTCATGTGGTTATAAACCACAGTGCTTGCACCTTCTACAGTCATGTAACCATCCAACTCCATCTTCTCGCCAGTGATACCGCTACGGTCTGTTACAGCATCCTGTACAGTACCGTTGCCCATCGGCAGAGCTTTTACTTCGTCCAGAGTCTTGCACTTGTTAGCCACGGCAAGGTCCAGAATGTCCTGAGTCAGTTTCACGAAGTCAGCATTCTGAGCAACGAAGTCAGTTTCGCACTTCAGAGCGATGATAACGGCAAAGTCACCCGTAGTCTTAGCCAAAACGCAGCCTTCAGAAGCCTCGCGATCTGAACGCTTAGCTGCAACAGCTTGTCCCTTCTTACGGATAATTTCCATTGCCTTGTCGAAATCGCCTTCAGCTTCAGTCAAAGCATTTTTGCAATCCATCATACCAGCACCGGTCATCTTGCGGAGCTTGGTTATATCAGCCATACTTACAGCCATAATATCTTTTTATTTTAATTGTTAATAATATCCTTATAAAGTAATTGAGAGTTGAGAATAGAGAATTGAGAATTGCTGTAAAGTAACTCTCAACTTTCAATTCTCAACTCTCAACTATGAATTAAGCCTCTTCTTCCTTCATGAAAGCAGCAGCCTTAGCGGCATTGATTGCTTCCTCGTCGGACTTGTCGAGTCTTGCTTTTGTAGCTTTCTTCTTACCTTTGTTGGCAGGAGCTTCACCGGCAGCTTCCATGTCTACCTTTTCGGCCTTACGTTCTTCCAGACCTTCCTGCATAGCAGCGCAGCAAGCATCAAGGATAACTTCTACTGACTTAGTAGCGTCATCATTTGCCGGGATTACGAAATCGATATTCGTAGGATCGGAGTTTGTATCAACGATACCGAATACGGGAATCCCCAGACGGTTAGCTTCACGAACTGCGATGTTTTCCTTCATTACGTCGATAACGAACAGAGCAGACGGCAGACGAGTCAGGTCAGCGATAGAGCCCAAAGTCTTGTCCAACTTTGCACGTTGACGTGAAATCTGAAGAATTTCTCTCTTGGAGAGGTTTGAATAGGTACCGTCGCTTGTCAACTTGTCGATGGTAGCCATCTTCTTGACAGCCTTACGGATAGTCGGGAAGTTAGTCAACATACCACCCGGCCAACGCTCGATTACATAAGGCATATTTACAGATGCAGCCTTGTCGGCAACCACCTGCTTAGCTTGTTTTTTAGTAGCAACAAACAGGACTTTCTTTCCTGATTTAGCGATTTGCTTCAAAGCTTCAGCAGCTTCGTCAATTTTAGCAACCGTCTTGTTGAGGTCAATGATATGAATACCATTGCGCTCCATGAAGATGTAAGGAGCCATTGCAGGGTTCCACTTTCTTTTCAAGTGACCGAAGTGGCAACCGGCTTCCAATAATGTATCAAAATTTGTTCTAGACATTTTCTTTTAAATTAATCGTTTACTTTCTTTTTTGTTTCTTCTAAACCAACCGCCGGGTAGTCTGAATCTGAAGAGTCCCGGTAGTTTAGATACTAAACGCTTTTTCAGTTGAGAGTTGAGAGGTGAAAGTCGAGAATTAAGCAACTTGTCCGCCCCAACCGTTCTCCAACTCTTAACGTTTACTGAACTGGAATCTACGACGTGCTTTCGGTTGTCCCGGTTTCTTACGTTCAACAGAACGAGGATCACGAGTCATGAAGCCTTCAGAACGGAGAGCAGCCTTGTCCTCAGCATTGATTTTCACCAGTGCGCGGGCAATTGCCAAACGCAAAGCCTGAGACTGACCGGTGAAACCGCCACCGCAGAGATTAACTTTGATGTCGTACTTTTCAGCAACACCCAGCTTGTTCAACGGTTGTTTAACTACATACTGAAGAATGCTTGATGGAAAGTACTCTGCGAGGTCTCTCTTGTTAATAGTAATCTTTCCAGTACCTTCGCTTACGAAAATACGTGCAATTGCACTTTTACGTCTGCCTAATGCATTTACTACTTCCATTATCTCTTATTTAAGTACGTTAATATCAATCATTTTCGGGTTCTGAGCATCGTGTTTGTGCTCGCTGCCGGCATATACATACATATTGCCCAGCAATTGAGCGCCCAGCTTATTCTTAGGCAACATACCCTTTACTACTTTTCTCAGCAACTTGTCATCACCGTTCGGTTTTGCCTGCAAACGAGCAGGAGTGATTTCTCTCTGACCGCCGGGATAGCCTGTATATGACAGATATACCTTGTCATTCCACTTGTTACCGGTTAATTTTACTTTGTCGGCATTGATAATGATTACATTATCGCCACAATCTACGTGAGGAGTAAAGTTAGGTTTATACTTTCCTCTCAACAGTTTCGCAACTTTTGCGCCCAGACGACCCAATACTTGGTCGGTAGCGTCAACAATGACCCATTCTTTAGTCACTGTAGCTTTGTTTGCAGAAATGGTCTTGTAACTTAAAGTATCCACTCTTAATTGTTTTTTTAAATGTTACTACTAAAATGTTTTCTTCACCGCAAGCCAGTCATCCCGGACAATGGAAGATTAACTCGCTATGAATTAAATGCTTATCCTTATGAGATAATAATCGGCTTGCAAAGGTACGGTTTTTCTTAGAACTGGCAAACGTTTCATGGAACCATGTATCCAGTTCATTTCCGTTTAAATCTTTTTATGATAAAAGTATTTCAGGTACATCACACC
>VOFK01000381.1_pt1 | contig 60001 bp, 66 predicted proteins | sample 5384121 | NCBI WGS metagenome assembly VOFK01 (sample SAMN12384730, study PRJNA508395) | human gut metagenome | isolation source: healthy gut J | host: Homo sapiens | reverse complement strand
GTTTCAATATGCAGGCTATATTCTTTCTGATTTTTCTTACAAAGAATAGAGTATTATAATGTCAATGCTTCACAAGTGGATTTTTAGCGGATTGAAAATTGTGGCTATGCCTGTCAACAATGTTTGTCAACAATGTATGATTTCTAAGTGTGAAGTATCTGGATACACTGACAGATACTTCTGTCAATACTGTTACCATTGAAATGGGTGCCTAAATGGCTTTATTCAAGGCTCTTTCGATGAGGCTGAAAAAGAGCGCAGACCGAAAAAGCGAAACAGAGTTGAATTGACGGAGCCTTTAGTATAATCAATATTTTGTTATGGAGTCGGAATCCTATTGGATTCCTGCATAAGGTTAAATGTTTTTCGCTTTTTTCTACCCGAAAACAAAGCGTTCTGCCGTACGATCGTACGGCGACGAGGTCGTGTTTCGACGCTTTCTTTCTCTTTCATCTCCCCCATAGATCGTCGACGCTAAAACCGTCCAGAACGAAAAAAGCGGATATAACTCTTTTTATTGAATAATAAGCAAGATTTTTAGAAAAGAAGATAAAATCCTAACGGATTTTTCCGAAGATTTTTTAATATCCGCTTTTCTGCGTCCGATTTCGTCCCGCGACGTACGATTGTACGCCTTGCGGAACGAAGAAATCGAACACTCCAAACGGTTTTAGCTGCCACCATTTCGGTGAGGCTGAAAGAGCGCAGACCGAGAATTCGGGGTTGTGGTTGCGGATTTGACATTTTCGGCGCTGACGGGTATTATATACGTATCCCCGACGGGATACGATAAGGTGAGATTTTATCTATTGTTAAACTGGGAGCGGTGCTGTCGGAAATTCGTTTTTCGGCGGCACCGTGCTTCTCGGTTTTACGGGCGGTGATATCAGGCATCAGCCCGACACAGTAGAATTCCAAGACAAAAAAATATTTAAAAAGGGAGCTTTCGCCGAGCGGGAGCGATGGTCGAAAAAATGGCTGAGAATAAACACAGTGCAAAGATGTGGGCGGGCGTTACAAGCGGTATCACAAGCTCGCTTGCAGATGATTTTAATTCGTCGATAGGCTTTGACAGCCGTATGTACAAGCAGGATATCGGCGGCAGCATTGCCCATGCGGCTATGCTCGCTTCCTCCGGGATCATAACGGTTGAGGAAGCCGAGGCTATCACAGCAGGACTTGAGGGCATTCTCCGCGACCTCGAGAGCGGAGCGCTCGAGATAGACCCGGGCTGCGAGGATATCCACATGTTTGTGGAGGCGGAGCTTACCTCACGCATCGGCGCTGCGGGAAAGAAGCTGCATACCGCACGCAGCAGAAACGATCAGGTCGCACTCGACATACGCCTTTATCTGCGCGAGCGGATAGGCGAGCTTATATCGCTCGCGGCAGAGCTTGCGTCTGCCGTTACCGACAAGGCGGAGCAGTACAAGGGTACTGTCATGCCGGGCTATACCCATCTTCAGCGCGCACAGCCGATAACCTTCGGGCATCAGCTTATGGCATATGTATTCATGCTGCTGCGCGATATCTCCCGCCTGCGCGACTGCCGCGAGCGCATGAATGTTTCTCCTATCGGCTCCTGCGCTCTTGCGGGGACTACATATCCGACGAACCGCCGCTATGAGGCGGAGCTGCTCGGCTTTTTCCTCGGTCTGCCCGAACTCGATAGACGGCGTTTCCGACCGCGATTTTTCGCTTGAGCTGCTATCGGATATCTCTATTATGATGATGCATCTTTCCCGCTTTTCCGAGGAGATCATTCTCTGGTCGAGCTGGGGAATTCGGCTTTGTGCATCTCAGCGACGCATTTACGACCGGCTCTTCTATCATGCCGCAGAAGAAGAATCCGGATATGGCGGAGCTCGTGCGCGGTAAGACGGGCAGGGTATACGGTGATATGATCTCGCTCTTTACTACTCTCAAGGGACTTCCGCTTGCATATAATAAGGATATGCAGGAGGATAAGGAATGTGTATTCGATGCTGTCGATACTGCGGTCATGTGCCTTAAGGTTTTCAGCGGAATGATAGAGGGAATGCAGGCAAATCCCGAGCGGATGAAAAAGGCGGCTCAGACCGGCTTTATCAACGCGACCGACCTCGCCGATTATCTTGTCGGACGCGGTCTGCCGTTCCGTGAGGCATACAAGAAGTCCGGCGAGCTTGTAGCTCTCTGCACGCGCCTCGGCACCGTTCTTGATGAGCTGCCTCTCGAGGAGTACAAAAAAGGCAAGCGGGCTGTTCGAGTCGGATGTCTATGACGCTATCGACCTCGATGCGTGTGTTGCCCGCAGAACGAGCGAGGGCGGGACTGCACCCGAGCAGGTGGCTGCGCAGATAGCCTCGGCAAGAGAGCAGATATCGAAGCTGCGTGCATAATGCAGGATCTCGTGATCGACACCCGTTATCTGTTATAAAGTCATCGCGGCGGTGTGCTTCGTGTCTGCACCTGACATATGTTGGCGTATTTTCCGAGCACAGGGCGCGGATGCTCGAGCTAAATATCTTCTCAGTGCCTTATTTGGCATCATGAAAGAACAAACCCCAAACTTTTTTTTTCTTAAAAAACTAATAATACTATTGCTTTTTAATGCGCGTGTGTATAATATGTATAGTCATGTTCGGACGCGGTGCGGTGTATGCCGTACATACTGCGTTTGATGCGTTATAAATATTATTTATTACTGTGACGACACGGAGGTACCCCCTTGTTTTTTTTCTTGAGTATAAAAATAAGCTGATCGGCGGGATACTCGCCGCATGTATGATGTTGACCGCCTTGACTTCGGCAGGTTCTGCCGTTATTGCCACAGACGACGGCTTCGAGTCGGTCGCCGCCGGGCACTATTTCGGCGCAGAGCTGCTGCCGAGCGGGGTGGATGCCGATACGCTGCACCGCCGCCTTTCGGATGCCGTGATCTCCTGCTCTCCCACAGCCGAGCTGGCTGATCTCGGTATTACCGACGACAGTGCGAGCGCCATTGCGGAGATGATAGCCTATTCGATACCGGAGGCGTTTCATATCGAGCGGATCAGCTATGAGACCGATCGTCAGGACAACATCACCCGTATGCATTTCAAATACAGTATGACTGCGGAGGCGTACAAGGCTAAGCTCGACGAGTGCGAGGCTGCCGCCGATCGCATGACAGCCGATCTTGTCGATTCCGCTTTGAGCGATGCGGAGAAAACTCTGCTCGTTCATGACCGTATCGCAGCAGCGTGCGAATACGACTATTCCGGATATACGGATTATATTCAGGGCGGCAAGGATATGCCGGCTGACGATTTCAGCATATACGGAGTTCTTGTGAACGGCAAGGCCGTATGCGAGGGCTATGCGCTGACAAATATCTATCTGCTCTCCCGCCTCGGCATCCAAGCGATGTTCTGCCGTTCGTCTCAGATAAATCACGGCTGGAATATCGTATGGCTTGACAATATTCCTTACCATGTTGATATTACATGGGACGATGCGGTATGGGATATCACCGGCAGGGTAGATCAGCAGTATTTCCTGCCTCGAGCAGTGCGCTTGAGAGCCGCCGCGCGCCGCAAACGGTGCCGCTGCCGACGATTATTACATTCCCTGACGATACGACCTACGACAGCTACTATTGGCAGAGCTCGAATGCAGCATTTCAGTATGTAAGGCGGCGTGCTCTATTATATCGACAACAAGCGCGGTGAGCTGATATCTCTCGGCGATGAGACAAAGACGATTGCAGAGCTCGACGGAAGATGGGCTGCGGGCAAGCTGTCGACGTGGTCGGGTAATTTTTCGCGTCTTGCTTCCTACGGCAGCTCGCTCTACTACTCGACTCCGGATTCTATCTATCGCTATGATACCGAGACCGGCGAGATCGAGCGATTTTATGAGCCGAATCTTTCGGTGGGCAAATATTTCGGAATTTACGGACTTTCGGTATTCGGCAATGAGCTCGTCTATGATATAAACGATTCTCCGAATTTTACGGAATCAACAAAGGCAAACTACGAGTACAGGATTCCTCTCAAGCGCGATACCGAGCCGACCAAGGAGATGGCGGGCGATATCAACGGGGACAAAACGGTGGACACCTCAGATCTTATCCGACTGATGAAATATATCTCAGGCAGCAATGTTGTGGTGTATGTTCCGGATGTAAACGGAGACGGATATGTTAACGTGTCCGACCTTGTCAGGCTTATGAGATATATTGCCGGACAGGATGTTGAACTGGTTGCAGCTTATCCTAAGGCGGAAGGTGCGGCGTGACAGCGCTGTTCATATAGCCGATAGGGAATCGAATTGAATAAGAAAACGGCAAACGGTGCGTTTTGGCGCGCCGTCTGCCGTTTTTTTGCTTTGCGTCGGTGTATAAACAAGCCGCCACCGTTCACGATGAGCCAAGCCCGGCGGTCTGTCTTGAAAACGTCGGGCACGCCGCCACGGTTCACGATGAGCCAAGTCCGGCGTATTGCCTTGAAAGTGCGGGGCACGCCGCCACCGTTCACGGTGAGCCAAGATTAAAGCTCCCGGCACGTGCCGCATTGCGCACACCGGGAGCTCCGCTCTCTTTTTATTTTATGTCTTATGTCTCTTATATTGCCGCGCCGTTTGCCTGATTTTACGGCTCCGGCAGCAGCCCGTAGCGCTTCATTACCTCGCGCAGCTGCGCCTCCTCCTGCCTGCTCATGCGGCATAGCGGGAGCCGCATTTCATAGGTGCACAGCCCCATCATGGCGAGTGCGGTCTTTACCGGGATCGGATTCACTGCGGAGAACAGCGCATCACACAGCGGCAGCAGAGAGCGCTGAAGAGAAGCTGCCTCGATGTAGCTCTGTCCGTCGCACAGCGCCGTCAGTCGGTGCATTGCGTCCGGCAGGAGATTCGATACCACCGATATCACTCCCGCGCCGCCGAGTGCCATTACGCATCCCGCAAGCTCGTCGTTTCCGCTGTATACGTCGAGCGCGCCGTCGGTCTCTGCGATTATTTTCTGAGCGGCTACGGGGTTCCCCGAGGCTTCCTTTACCGCTACGATGCGCTCATCCCGCGCAAGCTCTCGATATACGCTTATCGGAATATCGCAGCCTGTCCGCGACGGTACATTATATAGTATCAGCGGTGCCGATGCGCTGCGCGCTATGTGCAGAAAGCTCCTGCACAGCCCCTCCGGAGTAGCCTTGTTGTAGTACGGAGTTACCACGAGCAGCGCGTCCGCTCCGGCATCTGAGGCGTAGCGGGACAGTGACGCCGCCTTTTCTATATTGTTCGATCCGGTGCCTGCTATGACCGGAACTCTGCCGTCTGTATATTCTATTGCCGAGGCAATGCATCTGCGGCGTTCCGTGTCAGATAGAGTGGCACTCTCACCGGTCGTTCCGCATATTACGAGTGCATCCGCGCCGAGCTCGACCTGTCGGTCGATGAGCGTGCGCAAGGCGGGATAGTCTACCTCTCCGTCCCGCATCGGAGTAATGAGCGCGGTGCCGACGCCCCGGAAAATCGTCTTTTTGTTTTCAGCCATTGCTTTGTCTCCCGTGCTCGGAGTCGAGTCGTGTGCTTTTTCCGTCTGTCGGCGATAGTATTCGTCGTCCCTCGCTTTGCCGAAAAATATTCTGCCGCAGAGCGCTTTGCCGATAATTTATCTATCGGATAGCGTTTTTGCAGAAAGGACGGAGGATGCCGGTGTTTTTTCGGCTCGTCCGAGCGTCTATGTTCTTCTGCTGCATCGGCTTGCCGCCGCCTGCGGAAATTGCCGTACAGCGTGTTATTTATGCTTGAAAAAACTGTCGCATTGTAATATAATAATATGACAGCGCAGATGTCTCTGCGATTTTATTATATGCTGCCGGCGTCTCGGCGTTACGGCGATACGGAGAAACGATGTCTGAAGAAAAGGTTATTATAAACGAAAAGGTCGGAACCGACCTGAAAAAGAGCGATTTTTACTACGATCTGCCGGAGGAGCTTATAGCGCAGACTCCCGCCGAGCGCCGCGATATGTCCCGACTTATGACGGTCGATCGCAGGACCGGCGAGATAGGGCACGGTATCTTTCACGATATCGTAGATATGCTCGAGCCGGATGATGTTCTTGTTATCAACAATTCCAAGGTCATTCCGGCGCGCCTGCACGGAATAAAGGATGAAACGGGCGCGCATATGGAAATGCTGCTGCTCCGTGACCTCGGAGACGACTGCTGGGAGGTGCTCGTGCACCCCGGCAGACGTGCGAAAACGGGCTCGGTCATCAGCTTCGGCGACGGGCTGCTGCGCGCGCATGTCCTCCGCACCGTCGAGGATGGAAATCGTGTTGTCCGGCTCGAGTACAGCAGGGAGGGCGGAGAGAACATCTTCTCGGTACTCGACCGTATAGGTGAGATGCCGCTGCCGCCGTATATCACCTCACGCGCTTCGGATCCGGGACGCTATCAGACGGTCTATGCCGACCGCGAGGGCTCGGCTGCCGCACCGACGGCGGCGGGCTTGCACTTTTACGGAGGAGCTGCTTGACCGCATTCGTGATAAGGGAATCCGTATCGCACCGGTGCTGCTGCACGTCGGTCTCGGCACCTTCCGTCCGGTAAAGGAGGATGCAATATCGGATCATGTCATGCACACCGAGCATTTTGAGATAAGTCGGGAGAGCGCAGATATCATCAACTCCTGCAAGGGGCAGGGTGGTCGCGGTCGGTACTACCTCATGCCGTGTTCTCGAGAGTGCGGCGGATGAGAGCGGTCATATCGATCCGATGACGGCGGATACCGGAATATTCATCTATCCCGGTTATCGTTTCAAGCGCGTTGACGCACTTATCACGAATTTCCATCTGCCCGAGAGCACGCTGCTTATGCTCGTTTCCGCTTTTTTCCTCTCGTGAAATAATGCTGCGCGCATACGCCGAGGCGATCGAGCAGAGATACAGATTCTTTTTTCGTTCGGCGATGCGATGTTTATCGCGTAGACCGTATAATCGTGATATGACATTGTGTTTGCGCCGTCGATGATGTCTGTGCTACACTTGCTGACAGCATTACGGTACAGTGATAATTTGATTGTGAGAAGATTATGACAGAAAGAAAAAAAAATACCGCTGCTATGCATAACCGGTCCTACGGCGTCCGGCAAGAGCGCACTTGCGGTCAGACTTGCGCAGCTGCTCGGAGGCGAGGTGGTATCCTGCGATTCTATGCAGATATACCGCGGAATGGATATCGGAACGGCAAAAGCCGACGGAGGCTGAGATGTGCGGTGTTCCGCACCATATGATAGATATCGTCGCACCGAGCGAGGATTACAGCTGCGGCAGATATGCCGATGAAGCGGCGAAGGTAATAAAGGATATCGCTTCGCGCGGAGCACTGCCCATTGTCTGCGGCGGAACGGGGCTGTATCTCGACAGTCTCATAACGGCGACGGAGCATGCGGATGCGCCGTCGGATCCTGCCATGCGCGAGGAGCTGCTTGCACGCGACGCGCAGAGCCTGCACGATGAGCTTTCCGAGATAGATGCCGAGAGTGCCGCTGCCATCCATCCCAACAATAAGCGCAGGGTAGCGCGGGCGATTGAGATCTATCGAATAACCGGAAGAACAAAGTCCGAGTGGGACAGACGATCTCACGATACGCCGTCTCCCTATGATGCGTCGGTCGTCGCGCTCGGTTATCTCGACCGCGAGCTGCTGTATCGGCGTATCCGTATGCGTGTGGATGAGATGTTTGACCGCGGATTATGTGATGAGGTGTGTAGCTTAGATATCGATCCGGACAGCACTGCCGCCGCCGCAATTGGCTATAAGGAGGTAGGCACGTATCTGCGCGGCGAGTGCACCGAGGGAGCAGGCGCGCGAGGCTGTCAAGCTCGCTACGACGCGCTATGCAAAGCGGCAGCTGTCGTGGCTGCGAGGGCGCTCGTATGTAAAATGGGCTATGATCTGCGGAGACCCTGAGCAGGATAAAAAAATGCTCGATAAGATTGTAAATATTTCGTTAATACTCTCTCGGAGCGCCGATAATATATCGGTGCTTTCGTGCTATAATAAAGGTTAATAAAATTTCACCGAACGGGTGCGTTACTCCGTAAAGCGAGGCGCGCCGCTCCGAAACGCATTATTTTTGCAGAGCACGGTGCATTGATCGGTGCCGCAGAGGATTCGGCGCGCATCTGTCTGCGGATAAAATACAGAGGGGGGAGACGAATATGGATACAAAATATCTGAAAAAGGTCGCTGTGTATATCATAACGGCGGCAGCATCTCTGCTTTTTATCGCCTACATAATCTATCACCTCTGGAGCGAGTACAATACCGAGGTCACTACCGTGCCTGCAGAGTATGTTACAATGGAGCAATCGATAACGGTCGATGCGTATATCCTGCGTGATGAAACGGTTCTATACGCCGATACGGAGGGAACGGTCGATTATGCCTTTGACGACGGAGATAAGGTGAGCGCCGGGGATCATGTGGCGACGGTCTACGCAGACGGCGACATAGGAACAAAATTGATAGATATAGATTCGAGAATATCAGTGCTCGAGCGCAGCCGCGTGGATTCGTCGGTCGTGTCGGACACCGCTACCATCGACTCTAAGATAGACAGCGTTTATTACCGCATGCTCGGAAAGATCGGCAGCGGCGATCTCGATTCGGCAATGTCGCTGACGAGCGATATCGTCGTTCTTCTCAATAAGCGCGCGCTGATAACGAAAAGTGTCGACGGCTACGATGATGCAATTGCCGAGCTTCGCAGCGAGCGGGATACGCTCAGCGCAGCTTCCGAGGCGACAGAGGATATCGTAACGGATAAGGCTGGATACTTCTATTCGCAGACCGACGGCTATGAGGGCGTTTTCTCGAGTCGGAATATTGACCAGATGCAGCTTGCGTCCTACGATATGCTCGCATCCGCGATGCCGAGCGCCTCGACCTACGAGGGCGGAAAGCATACGGTGGGAAAGATAGTGACCGACTACCGCTGGTATGTAGTGTGTGCGGTATCCACTGCGGAATACCGTAATCTTTCGCTTGAGCGCAGCAGCTACTATGCAGTTTTTCCGGCAAGCGACGACAGGCGGGTCGAGATGAAACTGTATAAGGTGGTCAATCCCGCGGATGACGATCGGACGCTTCTGATATTCTACTCGGCGGAGATGCCGGACGGCTTTTGATTATTCGCATAATCAGACGGTTGAGATAATTACCGCCGAATATTCGGGATATAAGGTGCCTGCCTCCGCCGTGACCATTCAGGACGGAAAGAAGGGCGTGTTCGTGCTCGACAGCTCGGTAGTCGGCTTTAAGGAGATAGTCCCGCTGTTCGAGCGTGACGGATGGATAGTCTGTGAGGAGCGTGACGTATCGGACGAGAGTCAGACAGGACGGCTGTCGCTGTATGACTTTGTTATTACGGGAGGTAAGGATCTCTATGACGGAAAGAAGCTGCAATGACGGGCATGTCCCGATAGAGGGATATGTTCCCGAAGACGGACGCTGCACCGAGGAATATCTCGCCTGTGTTCGCGAGAATTATTTCGATGTCTGTGAGCGGGTGGAGCGGGTATGCGCCTCGCTCGGCAGAACCGACGGAGTCAAGATAGTCGCGGCGAGCAAGACGGTGCCTGCCGAGGCGGTGAACTATGCCGCATCGCTTCGGACTGCGTGCCTTCGGAGAAAATCGCGTGCAGGAATTCTGCGACAAGGAGCCGCTGCTCTCGCCGCAGCTCGAACGTCACTTCATCGGTTCGCTTCAGCGAAACAAGGTCAAATATCTCATCGGCAGAACTTCGCTCATCCACTCTGTGGATTCTGTCGCGCTTGCGGAGGAGATAAGCAAGCGTGCAAAGCGCGCCGGTTATGTTCAGGATATTCTCGTCGAGCTGAATATCGGACGCGAGGAGAGCAAGAGCGGAGTGATGCCGGAGGCGCTTGACGGTTTTTTTTCGACCGGATAGCGGATTTTGACGGTATAAACCCGCTCGGATTGATGACAATTGCTCCAAAATGCAACGAAAAAGACGATTATAGATTTTTTTTTGCAGAAACTTATCAAATATTACTTGACATAAACGCAAAAAAAAATGCATAATAGGTGTGTGCCACTTTTATCTATGGGTATGAGTGACAGTTTTGAACTCGCGCTTGAGTACGGTGCCCGAACATAATCAGACCCGGTTCGGCAATATTCGGCAAGCGAAATTACAACAGGCAGAGCGGGACTTGATTACTTTAACTGGTATTATCAAAACAAGAATAAATAAATGAAAATTAAGGAGAGATTGGTATGGGCTTCTTTGACAAAATGAAAGACATTGTTAATCCTAAGGATATCGACGAGGGCTACGAGGACGACGAATACGTATTTGATGATAACGGTGCGGCAGATTACGGCACATCGTATGATAACGCATACAACGGCTCTCAGGCGACAAATTATGCCCCCGTCCCGCCAGACCGGTTCTTTCTCAAGCGTCGGAGTGGGCAGCGGACTCGAGCTGAAACGGCAGCGCTCTCGAGCTCAAGGTAATGAAGCCGAAGCACTGGGACAGCGTTAATCAGATCGCCGATCATCTTATCAGCAAGCGCACCGTAGTGCTCAATCTTGAGGACACGAACAAAGAGGATGCGCGCCGCATGATAGACTTTCTCCTCGGCGTTGGTATACACCATTGAAGGCGATATCAAGAAGGTCGCCAACAATACGTGGGTCATTACGCCTAATAATGTTGACCTCTCGCAGGATAACCAGCAGCAGACCCCTGCCGGTACGCAGAATCAGTCTCAGCCGAACTCGGGCATGCAGTTTACTTCAATGTAAGTTTGCCCTGAGGTAGCTTGCGATGGGAATAATAGGCAGAACCCTGGCTTTGATTTTGCGAGCATTTGAGCTTGTAATGGTGATCAGGGCTGTTATGTCATGGATCATGCCGGGTGATGCCAACAGATTTACGCAGATTGTTTACGGAATAACCGAGCCGGTCATCGCACCGGTCAGACGGCTGCTTTTAAGGGTCGATTTCTGCAGGAGATGTCCTATCGACCTTTCGTTCCTTGTCGTTTTTATACTTTTGGAGCTTCTTGAGGGATTTGTAAGACTGTTATGATCAAGAGCGTAGAAACCGAACGGCTCATCTCGCGCACAGACGATCTTGTCAGAAATACGCCGAGAAGCACGGCAGCGCCGTGTCCGGCTTTTTTGATGCCGCATCCGTAAGTGTTGTCGGAGAACATCTGTCCCGTCTCGGACTCGCAGCGCGGGGCTGTCTTACTGTTTTTTCGGCGGATATGCCGGGGCTGAGCGGCGGGTGCTCGTGATAGTTGACACCGCATTTTGCCCGTACGGGTATTTTTTGCGGTGATTGCCTTACGCGCGCGGGCGCGGAGCTGTCGGAGTGGCGCGTAAGCGCCGAGGCGATAGGCGGCTGCGGTGATTACGGCTATGACGGCAATTACGCTTATGGCGAAAATTACGAGTATAACGGCGGCTGTGATTACTGCGGCTCGGGAAATTACGGCGGAGATACGGATGTCGGAGGTACGGACGATGGGACTGCGCAGCGCGGTGCTGTCGGTCATGATGCCGATATAAGTCCGGATGTCGGGAAGAACTGTGGGATGCAGCTGTGTCCTTACGGCTGCGGAGGCTGCCGGACTGCGGGTATGTGCATGTGCGCGGCAGCGGATATTATGAGCTCGATCACCGATCGTTTCTCGGAGCCGTGCTTGCACTCGGGCTCTCGCGCGACACGGTCGGCGATATTATTGTCAGAGACGGTCACGAAGCGATAATAATTACCGTACGGGCGGCTGCTGAACTTTTGCTTTCACAGCCGCCTGTTCTTACTTATGTCGGCAGAGACAAGGTTTGTGTAAAGTGAAACCGTGCTGCCTCCGGACTACGAGCCCGAGAAGCGGTTTACGGAGCTTTCGATAACGGTCGCATCTCCGCGCCTCGATGCAGTGGTGTCCGAGCTTGCGCGGTTGTCGCGCGATAAAGCGAAAGCCGCCGTCATAGGCGGTGGGTCGCGGTATCGGGCAGGGGTCGAGCAGCGGCCGGACAGAGAGGTAGTGCAGGGAGATGTGCTCTCGGTGCGGGGCCACGGAAAAGTTTGTGATCGGCGAGAGCGGTACGACCTTGCGCGGAAGAGTTCGCCTCGCGGTGAAAAAAAAAATATAATTAGCAGCACCGTTCTGTGCTGCGGCAACGGAATTTCGGAAAGAGAGGGTAAAGATGCTTCCCCGTATGAGATAAAAGCAAAAAAGAATTTACACATGTGCTTCGCGGCTATGCCGTAGAAGAGGTCGATGAATACTGTGCCTTCGCGCTCGATAAGTATACCGAGCTGTATCGCGAAAACGATGCGCTTGAGCAGAAGATTGCCTCGCTTGAGGCGGAGCTTGCTCATTTCCGCGAAGATGAGGAGTCAATACGCAGCGCTCTGGTGGATGCCAAGCGTGCGAGCACGAGGATAGTCGAGGAGGCGACCGAGCGTTCAAAGGTTATTCTCCACTCGGCAAAGCTGAACTGTGACCGAATACTTTCCGAGTTTCGCAGTGCGGTCTCGGAGGAGAGGGACGAGCTTCTGCTGCTCCGGGCAATGGTAAAGAAGTTCAAGGACGATCTCTTTTCCGCCTACAAAACGCATATAGAGTATATAGAGCGTATCGCGCCCGAGCTTGACAGTCTCGACGAATCCGAGTTTTCGGATGAGGCGGTGCTCAGACTTGCGGTCGAGAGCATAAAGGGCAGCATCCGCGAGGATGAGAGCACAGCCGACGGCGATATCCCGCTGCCGACCGATGATGCTGCAAGCGATGCTGCGGAGGAAGCGACTCAGATCGACTCCGATACCGCCGAGAGTGAAGCGACCGAGACAGCCGGAACGGATGAGCTGACCGGGCAAACGGGTTCGGCTGCCGAGGGTGATGTACAGAATGCCGACGGTGCTGCTTATGCAGCAGAAAACGGCGGCGTTGCCGATGAATCGAACGGCGATGCTGCCGACGGAGCGGCGCTTGATGCGGTCGATGATGAACAAATCGACTCGGCGGGCGGCGCGGATGATATTCCGACCGACGGAGATGCTCCCGATGACATGGACGCAGATATTGCAGAGGACGGTGCGGATAGCAGCGGTCCGGCAAGCAATAACGCATCTGTCGGCACGGAGACATCGATACCGGTCATGAATGCCGATTCCGGCACTGCCGGAGGGCAGATGAGCCTTTTCTCGGATGAGGATGAACTTGTGCTTGAGCGAAGCGAGCTCGGCGGCGTTGATGCCGAGATGCGGGACGAGAATGATGAGGACGATGATTTTCTTGCATTTCCGGAGGAGCTCGGCAGTGCACCCGATAACAGCACCGGCGATGAGCTGAACAGTCTCATCGATGACATTCGCGGTGAGTCGGACGACTGAGCTGCGCTCTTTTTAACGATACTTCATGCGGTGTGCCGCGCATTTCGGATTGCCGATGCATGACTGCATAATACAAGCAAATTAATATTGCATATCACATAAATGCGGTTTTCCGTCGGGGACCGCACGGCAACGCGGTTGCCGCATATAAAACACAAAAATATTTTCGACGGAGAAACAGGAACAAAAAGAAATGGCTAAGGACTACACTTCTACACTTAATCTACCTAAGACCGACTTCCCCCATGCGCGCAAATCTGCCGCAGCGCGAGCCCGAGATGCAGAAGGCATGGGAGGATGAGGGCATTTATGAGCAGATGCTGAAGAGAAACGCGGACAAGCCGAGCTTCATTCTTCACGACGGACCTCCCTTCTCTAACGGAAATATTCACATGGGTACCGCAATGAACAAGGTACTCAAGGACTTCATAAACAAGTACAAATCCATGCACGGCTTCCGTGCATGCTATCGTCCCGGTTGGGATAACCACGGAATGCCCATCGAAAGCGCTATCATCAAGCAGAGCAAGCTCGACCGCAAGAAGATGACCGTGCCGGAGTTTCGCGATGCGTGCCATGAGTTCGCACAGAATTTCGTTAACATTCAGATGGATCAGTTCAAGCGTCTCGGCGTCCTCGGCGAGTGGGACGATCCGTATCTGACCATGAAGCCCGAGTTCGAGGCGAGAGAGATCCGCGTGTTCGGCGAGATGTACAAGAAGGGCTATATCTACAAGGGACTCAAGCCCGTATACTGGTGCCCGCACGACGAGACCGCGCTTGCAGAGGCTGAGATCGACTATAAGGACATCGACTGTACCTCCATCTACGTCAAGTTCCGCATCTCCGATACCTGCGGGAATGAGAAGATGAACGCACTCGACCTTGCCAATACCTATTTCGTTATCTGGACGACGACCGCATGGACGCTCCCGGGCAACCTTGCAATTGCCGTACATCCGCGCGAGGAGTACATTGCAGCAAAGGTTTCCTCGGGCGAGATATACATCGTTGCAGCCGCACTTGCGGAAAAGACGCTTGCGGCAGCAGGTATCGACGGCTATGAGACGCTTGCCTCGTTTACCGGCAGCGAGCTCGAATACATGAAGGCGCGCCATCCCTTCCTTGACCGCGACAGCGTTCTGCTCTGCGCAGACTATGTCACCATGGAAAGCGGTACCGGATGCGTTCATACCGCGCCCGGTTTCGGTGCGGACGACTATATGACCTGCAAGCGCTATAAGATGGATATGATAGTTCCGGTCGATGACCGCGGCTATCAGACCGAGGATGCAGGCCCCTATGCCGGAATGTACTATGAGGAATCCGGCGAGCGCATCATCGCCGACATGCGTGAGAGCGGTGCGCTGCTCGCTTCCGAGCAGATAACGCACTCCTATCCGCACTGCTGGCGCTGCAAGCACCCCATCATCTTCCGCGCTACTCCGCAGTGGTTCTGCTCGGTCGAGGCGTTCAAGGACGAGGCTGTCCGCGCATGCGACGATGTCACCTGGACTCCCGCATGGGGCCGCGAGCGCATGATAGGCATGATTCGCGAGCGCGCCGATTGGTGCATTTCGCGTCAGCGTCATTGGGGTCTGCCTATTGCGGTATTCTACTGCAAGGATTGCGGCGAGGTCATCTGCAATGACGAGACCATCGACAATGTTTCCCGTCTCTTTGCTGAGCACGGCTCGAATGTCTGGTACGAGAAGGAAGCAAGCGAGCTTCTTCCCGAGGGCTTTGTCTGCCCGAAGTGCGGTTCTGTTCATATTACAAAGGAGACCGACACGCTCGACGGCTGGTTTGACTCCGGCTGTACCCACTTTGTAAATCTCGAGAATCGCGAGGGCATGCGTTGGCCCGCAGACCTCTATCTCGAGGGCGCGGATCAGTTCCGCGGATGGTTCCAGTCCTCGCTCCCTTACCGCTGTCGGCGCTAAGGGTCAGGGCGCACCCTATCGCGGCGTTCTTACTCACGGCTGGGTCGTCGACGGCGAGGGCAAGGCGATGCACAAATCGCTCGGCAACTCGGTGCTCGCAGAGGATGTTGTAAAGAAATACGGCGCGGATATTCTCCGTGCATGGGTCGCATCGAGCGACTATCAGGTCGATGTCCGCGTTTCGGACAAGATACTCGGTCAGCTCGGCGAGATATACAGAAAGATAAGAAATACCGCGCGCATCCTGCTCGCAAACCTCGGCGACTTTGATCCCGATAAGAACATGCTCCCCGTATCCGAGCTCGAGGATATCGATAAGTGGATAATTGCGGGCGCGAACGAGCTTGCGGCACGTTCGATAAAGAACTACGACGAGTACGATTTCCACGGTGTGTTCCACGATCTTGCAAACTTCTGCACCGTCGACCTCTCCAAGCTCTATATTGATATAACCAAGGACCGCAGCTACGTTGAGGCACCGACCTCCAAGACCCGCCGTGCCGTTCAGACCGCGATGTATACCGTTCTCTCTATGATAACGCGTATCCTCGCGCCCCTGCTTACCTTTACCGCAGACGAGATCTGGCGCGCTATGCCGCATGTCGCATCCGAGGACGCGAGAAGCGTGCTTCTCAATGATATCCCCACCTATGATGAGTCGCTTACCTTCCCCGAGATAAAGGCTCACTGGGATCACCTCTTTGAGCTTCGCGACGACGTTATGAAGGAGCTCGAGACCGCGCGTGCGAACAAGCTGATAGGTAAGTCTCTCGAGGCTCAGCTGCATATCGCCGCATCGGGTGAGCAGTATGCGGTGCTCGACAGCTTCCGCGATCAGCTTGCCGCAATATTCATCGTCTCCGCCGTATCGCTTGAGAGCGGCGAGGGAGAGATGAAGGTCACCGTTGAACCCGCATCGGGTGAGAAGTGCGACCGCTGCTGGATGTTCACCGAGGACGGCGAAACGACCGAGGACGGTCATCTCTGTGCGCGCTGCATGGAGACCGTAAAAGGACTTTGATCACCGAGAATAAGCCGAGGCGAGCCCGCCTCGGCATGCTCTTTTGGATAGCGGTAATGCTGCTGACCGTCGCGCTCGATCAGTATACAAAGCATCTTGCACGTACTTTGCTCGCGCCCGTCGGCGATGTGCCGCTGTGGGACGGCATTCTGCATCTGACATATGTCGAGAATACCGGCGCCGCGTTCGGAATGATGAAGAATCAGCGGTGGATATTCCTGCTGTTCTCGAGCGTTGCTATTATCGTGCTGTCGGTCTATGCAGTCGTCGAGCGGAAAAAGCTCGGCGAGATGGGCGGCATTTCACTTGCACTTATCATCGGCGGCGGCATCGGAAACATGATAGACCGCATAGGCGCGGGATATGTTACCGATTTCGTAAATTTCAAGCTCATCGGCTTTGCCGTGTTCAACTATGCCGATGCGGCTGTCTGCGTCGGTGCGGTGCTGCTGATGGTATATGTGCTGTTCTTCGCGGACCGCTCTCCGAATTCCGGCGACGGTAAGACGAGCGGTAAGGAAAAGAAGAGCGACGGTGACGTGAATGCCGGAACAGACGGCGAAAAAAATGACTGACAAAAAGAAAACCGGCTCGGTCGGGGGTGTACCGGTTCGGCTCGATGTCTATGTTGCCGAGTGCGAGGGGGTTACCCGCAGCGCGGCGCAGCGGCTGATAGAGAGCGGCTGTGTGACCGTCGGCGGCAGGGTACGTGACAAGAAGTATCTTGTGACCGATGCCGACGAGGTGACGGTCGAGTTGCCCGAGCCGCAGCCGTGCGAGGCGGCCGCAGGATATACCGCTCGATATAGTATATGAGGACGATCTGCTGCTCGTGGTTAACAAGCCGAAGGGCATGGTGGTGCATCCCGCCGCGGGCAATCCCGACGGTACGCTCGTCAACGCCCTGCTGTATCACTGCGGCGGCTCACTGTCGGGCATCGGCGGTGTGCTGCGTCCCGGTATCGTTCATCGTATAGATAAGGATACGAGCGGACTTCTGCTCGTTGCAAAGACCGATGAGGCGCATAATTTCCTTGCACAGCAGTTTGCGTCGCACAAGCTCGGGCGAATATATTCGACGATAGTCGTCGGAAATCTCCGCGACGATGAGGGAACGATAGACGCGCCGATAGCACGGCATCCGGTCGATCGCAAAAGGATGGCGGTGGTGACGGGCGGAAAAGAGGCGATCACGCACTACACCGTGCGCGCACGCTTTCCTGGCAGCGCGGACAGACAGGCGTTTACACAGCTTGATGTCAGGCTCGAAACGGGCAGAACGCATCAGATAAGGGTGCATATGTCGCATATCGGGCATCCCGTGCTCGGAGATACCGTTTACGGCGGGGATAGGACCGCACTCGCGCGGCGCTATGCATCGGTGCTGCGCGGTCAGTGTCTGCACGCGCGGACGATAGAATTCGAGCATCCGCGCACGCATGAGATCATGCACTTTGACAGCGGACTGCCGGATTATTTTATGCAGCTGCCGTTCGATGTTGTGCAGTGAGGCTGCTCGCGGGTGTTTTTTGCGGCGCTTAGCTTCGGCAGACTGCGAGCTTTTGAAGTCCGAAGAGCCGGCGCAAGGACGCTCTTGCGCGCCCGATGGATTTAAATGCTCGGACATACCGGATTATCTGCGCGGCATACAGCCGTGCATGCACTCGGAGGCGATTGCAATATGACCGAAAATAATAGCTATGTGCTCTGCGGAGCGCGTATATACGATACCGACAGCGAGAGCTACGTCACGGGCGGTATAGCCGTGAAAAACGGTGTGATAACCGAGCTCGGCACGCTCTCCGAGGAGAGTTCGGCTGCGGCGGAGGATGTCGGCGGAGCGCGGATAATTCCCGCGATGGTCGATGTCCACACACACGGAAGATGCGGCTGTGATTTCTGCGGCGCGAGCCGAGAGGAGCTTACCCGTCTGCGCCGTGCGTACGCGGAGTCGGGAACGGCTACCGTGATACCGACGCTTGCATCGGGAACGCTCGAGCAGTGGCTCGAATCGACCGATAATATACATGCTCTCGGCTTTGACGGTATACACTATGAGGGCAGATATCTCTCGCCCGAAAAGCGCGGTGCGCATGCGCCGGAGCTGCTTAAAAAATCCCGATGCCGAGGAGCTTCGACTGCTGATGCGGCACACCGGAGATATGCGGGTGCATGTTTCGATGGCTGCGGAGCTGCCGGGCGGCGACGAGGCGATGGCTGCTGTCAGGAGCGGCGGAGGCACGGTGGGTCTTGCTCATACCTCCGCGACCTACGAGCAGGCTATGCATGCCGTAGAATGCGGGCTGCATTCGTTTACACATGTTTTTAATGCCATGACGGGCATGTCGCACCGTGCACCCGGTGTTGTCGGAGCGGCGCTCTCGTCGGGGGCTGTATACCGAGTTTATCTGCGACGGTGTTCATATTCACCCGTCGGTGATAAAGATTGCCTACAATGGCGTGCCGCACGACCGCTTTGTGCTGATAACCGACTCGCTTATGGCGGCGGGACTCGGCGACGGCGAGTACGAGCTTGCGGGTCAGCCGGTGCGTGTCGAGAACGGCATTGCGAGAACGGGCGACGGAGCCATTGCCGGGAGCATGCTTGACCTCTTTACGGCGGTGAAGAACCTCTCCGCTTTTGCCGGAATACCGTTTGAGCAGGCGCTGCCGGCTGCGACCTCCGTGCCCGCACGAATGTGGCGGCTCGACGGAGTGACCGGCTCTCTGCGAGTGGGGCTGCGCGCGGATATGCTGCTGCTCGACGAGCGCGGCGGGATCGACCGTGTGTATGCCGCCGGAGAGCGGATATGAGAAGCGTCGCATCAATAATTGAATATAAGTTGATTTTACGAATATATACCGAAATGAAAGAAGGAACAAAAGGTGGAGAAGAACCATTGCAGCTCCTGCCATGACGGACATGGCGAGCCCTTTTTTATCACCACGGCAATAGCATATGCATCGCGCATGCCTCACATCGGAAACGTCTATGAGGCGATATTCACCGACGCAATAGCGCGCTATAAGCGCTCGCGCGGCTACGACGTTTTCTTCCTCACGGGAACCGACGAGCATGGACAGAAGATAGAGGATATCGCCCGTGCGGAGGGCGTATCGCCGAAGGAGTACGTCGACCGTGTTGCGGCAGATATACGCGGACTGTGGGACAGGATGAACATCAGCTACGATCACTTTATCCGCACCACCGACGCGCATCACGAGGCAGCCGTGCAGAAGATATTCCGCAGACTGTACGAGCAGGGCGACATCTATAAGGGCAGCTACGAGGGATGGTACTGCGTCCCCTGCGAGTCCTTCTTTACCGAGACGCAGGTCACGGACGGAAAGTGCCCCGACTGCGGGAGCGCCCGTTCAGCGCGCAAAGGAGGAGGCCTACTTCTTCCGTATGAGCAAGTACGCAGACCGACTGCTCGAGAGTATATCGAGTCGCATCCCGGCTTTATCGAGCCTGTCTCGCGTCAGAAGGAAATGATAAATAACTTCATAAAGCCCGGACTCCAGGACCTCTGCGTTTCGCGCAGCTCCTTCAAGTGGGGCATACCCGTCGATTTCGACGAGGGACATGTCATATACGTGTGGCTCGACGCGCTGACCAACTATATCACCGCGCTCGGCTATACCGGCGACGGCAACAACGGCTCAAACTACGCAAAGTACTGGCCTGCCGACATTCACGTGATAGGCAAGGACATCATGCGCTTCCACTCCATCTACTGGCCCATCTTCCTCATGGCGCTCGGCGAGCCGCTGCCGAAGAAGGTGTTCGGTCATCCTTGGCTGCTTTTCGGCGAGGATAAGATGAGTAAGTCAAAGGGCAATGTTCTGTATGCCGACGACCTCGCGCGTCACTTTACCGTTGACGGCGTGCGCCACTACGTGCTTTCCGAGATGCCCTACGCATCCGACGGCAGCATCACCTATGAGAGCCTTATCGGCAGATATAACGCCGACCTTGCAAACAATCTCGGCAACCTTGTAAAGCGTACCGTTGACATGACGGGCAAGTATTTCGGCGGTGTCATTCAGTCTCCGAGCGCGGCAGAGCCGATAGACGACGAGCTGCGCGCTGCCGTGCGCGACGCCGTTTCCCTCGCGCGAGCAGATGGACGCTATCATGTAGCGGATGCATCGGAGACCGTTTTCGGACTCTTCCGCCGCGCAAATAAGTATATAGATGAGACTACCCGTGGGTGCTAGCAAGGACGAGAGCCGCCGCGAGCGTCTCAGGAACGGTACTCTACAATCTCCTTGAGACTATCCGTATAGGCGCGGTGCTGCTCGCACCGTTTATGCCCGATACGAGCAAGCGCATTCTTGCGCAGCTCGCGACCGATGAACAGACCGTTGAGTTCGGTGCGCTCAGGGCGGGCGATACGCTCGCTCCATCCGAGGTGCTGTTCGCGCGTATTGATGAGAAGGCGCTTACCGCAGAGCTTCAGGCAGAGGCTGAGCGTGCAGCTGCCGCCGCTGCGGCAAAGAAGGCGGCAGAGGATAAGACCACGGCGGATGCATCCGGCGACGCAGTCAAAAAGCAGGCTGCGCCCGAGGGCTGTGCTCTTATCGGCATCGACGATTTCTCGGCTGTCGAGCTGCGTACGGCACAGGTTCTGTCCGCAGAGCCCGTACCGAAGGCTAAAAAGCTTCTCTGTCTGCAGCTCGATCTCGGCTACGAAAAGCGTCAGGTCGTTTCGGGTATAGCGAAGTTCTACACGCCCGAGCAGCTCGTCGGCAAGAAGGTCATAATCGTCGCAAATCTCCGCCCCGCAAAGCTCTGCGGAGTCGAGAGCAACGGCATGATACTCGCCTCCGGCGAGGACGGTACGCGTTGTATTCCTCGACCCCGAAACACCGCTTGGGGAGCGCGTAAGATAAGACCGTGAAGCTGTTTGATACACATGCGCATTTAGGCGACGCAAAGTTCGACGCACCGTCCGAGCACTACGGCACGCTGCGTGAGGAGTACCTGCCCGTGCGTTCGGCGAGGACGGCGTCGGCTGCGTACTGACTGCGGGAACGACGGTACGTCGTCCCGCCGCGAGCTTGATTTCGCACTCTCGCACGAGCATGTCTATGCTGCGGCGGGCATCCATCCCGAGGAGCTTCCGCCCGAGGGTACGGACGAGTCTGCGGAGCTTGAAGCGCTCACCGAGCTGCTCCGAAGCGACCGCGTTCGCCTGCTCGGCGAGATAGGACTCGATTATCACTGGGATATCCCACGCGAGGCGCAGCAGCGCTGGTTCGATATGCAGCTCTGCCTTGCACGCGAGCTCGATATCCCGGTTCAGATACACGACCGCGACGCACACGGCGATTGTCTCGATATGCTGCAAAAAGCACAAGGGTGTGCGAGGCATACTGCACAGCTTCAGCGGCAGTGCGGAGATGGCGAGACAGCTTGTGAATATGGGCTGGTACATCTCGTTTTCCGGCGTTATAACCTTCAAGAATGCCACGAGGATGGCAGAGGTGGTGCGCAGTGTTCCGATAGAGCGGATACTCGTCGAGACCGACAGTCCTTACCTCGCGCCGCATCCGCACCGTGGGGAGATGAACTACCCCGGTTATGTCGGGCTGACCGCACGCGCCGTCGCAGCCATAAAGGAGCTGCCCGAAGCGGAGGTGCGCGATATAACCGCGCGGAACGCATGCGAGATAATGGGGCTTGACCCTTCGGTCTGCATGTGAGCAGCTAAGCAGCATATATTCATACCTATTCCGAAGAAAGGATGCTCTCCGTATGAGAGCAACGGTTAAAATATGAAAAAGGAACTTGAAAAGACCTATTCACCGTCCTCTTTTGAGGACAAATGGTACGCCTTTTTGGGAGGAGCACGGTTATTTTAAGCCGAGCGAGGATCGCTCCGCCGAGCCCTTCAATATCGTAATCCCGCCGCCTAATGTTACCGGTCAGCTCCATATGGGTCATGCGCTGAACAACACGCTCCAGGATATCCTTATCCGTACAAAGCGTATGCAGGGCTACAACACCATGTGGATACCGGGCACCGACCATGCGGGCATTGCGACGCAGATAAAGGTCGAGCAGATGCTGCGCGAGGAAAAGGGGCTTTCGCGTCACGACATCGGCAGAGATGAATTTCTCAAGCTCGTATGGGCATGGAAAGAGAAGTACGGTGACCGTATCATCAGGCAGCTGAAGAAGATGGGCTCCTCCTGCGACTGGTCGAGAGAGTGCTTCACCATGGACGAGAATCTCTCTGCAGCCGTTCGCAAAGACCTTCGTTAACCTCTATAACAAGGGGCTAATCTACCGCGGCTACCGCATCATCAACTGGTGCCCGAGCTGCGCTACCGCGATAAGCGATGCAGAGGTCGAGCATAAGGAGCTTGAGGGCGCATTTTGGCACATCAAGTATAAATTCAAGGACAGCGATGAGTATCTCATCGTCGCTACCACCCGTCCCGAAACGATGCTCGGTGATACCGCCGTTGCCGTCAACCCAGAGGACGAAAGATATAAAAAGTACATCGGCAAGATGCTCGTTCTGCCGCTTGTAGGCAGAGAGATACCCGTCGTTGCCGACGAGCATGCAAAGCCCGAATTCGGTACCGGCTGCGTTAAGATAACCCCCTGCCACGACCCGAACGACTTCGAGGTCGCGCTGCGTCACGACCTGCCCATGATAGAGGTGTTTACGCCCGATGCTAAGATGAACGCGGAGTGCGGAAAGTACGCGGGTATGGATCGCTACGAGGCGCGCAAGGCGATAGTTGCCGACCTTGAGGCATGCGGCGCGCTTATCCGCATCGAGAAGTGCACGCACGAGGTGGGTCACTGCTACCGCTGCGGCACCGTTCTCGAGCCGACAGCATCCCGTCAGTGGTTCGTTAAGATGAAGCCGCTCGCAGAGCCCGCTATCGAGGTGGTAAGGAACGGAACCGTCGATTATATCCCCGAGCGCTTTGCAAAGCTGTATCTCAACTGGATGGAGAATATCCACGACTGGTGCATCTCGCGTCAGCTCTGGTGGGGTCACAGAATTCCCGCATACTATTGCGACGACTGCGGCGAGATAACCGTTGCGGAGCAGGATGTTACCATCTGCCCGAAGTGCGGCGGCACGCATATGCATCAGGATGAGGACGTTCTCGATACATGGTTCTCCTCCGCGCTCTGGCCGTTTTCAACGCTCGGCTGGCCGAACAGCACCGCAGACCTCGACTATTTCTATCCGACCTCGGTACTCGTTACCGCATATGATATCATTACCTTCTGGGTATCCAAGATGATATTTATGGGCCTTGAAAACATGAGTGAGATATTCCCCGGCGACCGTGCAAAGCAGATACCCTTCCCGCATGTATTTATTCACGGACTTGTACGCGACGCGCAGGGCAGAAAGATGTCAAAGTCGCTCGGAAACGGCATCGACCCGCTCGAGATTGTCGAGAAGTACGGCGCGGATGCCCTCCGCTTTGCGCTCACGACAGGCAACTCTCCCGGAAACGATATGCGCTTCTCGGACGAAAAGATCGAGGCTGCGAGAAACTTTGCAAACAAGCTGTGGAACGCAGCGCGCTTCGTGCTCATGAACCTTACGATAGACGAGGTGCGGCTCCCCGCGGCAGGTGAGCTTGCGCTCGAGGATAAGTGGATTCTCACCCGCTTCGAGCATCTTACCGCAGCCGTACGCGAGAATATCGACAGCTACGAGCTCGGCGTTGCGCTCGGAAAGATATACGACTTTGTATGGGATATCTTCTGTGACTGGTATATCGAGCTTGTCAAGCCCCGACTCTCCGCAGGCGACGCGGTCGCGCAGAATGTTATCGCATATGTTCTCTCCGAGACGCTCAAGTTGCTGCATCCGTTCATGCCGTTCATTACCGAGGAGATATGGCAGAGTCTGCCGCATGAGGGCGAGAGCATTATGATCTCCCGCTATCCCGAGTACGACGAAAGCCTTGTGTTCGACGGCGATGCGGAAAAGCTCGAGAATGTTATCTCCTGCATCCGTGCGATACGCAACCGCCGTGCCGAGATGAACGTACCGCCGTCAAGAAAGGCGAGCGTCTACGTTGTAACGAGCGACCCCGAGACGTTTGGCAGCTGCGACAGCTTCTTTGTTAAGCTCGCTTCCGCATCTGAGATGAAGGTGGTCGACGGCTATGACGGAGCTGATGCCGTTCAGATCGTCAGCGATACCGCTACCGTTTACATCCCGCTCTCCGAGGTCATTGACCTCGAGAAGGAGCTTGCACGCCTTGAGGGCGAGCGCAAAAAGACCGATGGCGAGATCGCGCGCATCGGCGGTAAGCTCGCCAATGAGGGCTTTATCTCCAAGGCACCCGCAGCGGTAGTTGAGGGCGAGCGCAAGAAGCTCGAGGGCTACAAGGCGGCGCTTGAAAATATCAATCGTGCAATAGAGAAGATCACATCGGCAAAGTAAGCCGGGCGCTTTTCGGGTATCGTTATAACAATAAGTACTGCCGAACAGCAAAATGAACGGCGGCATCGTGTCGGAGTATTGTGCTCCGATGGCGGTGCCGCCGTGTTTTTGCCGTGTTTTTTTGTGTGCTGTCGATTGCTTTTTTGGATGAGCTGTACGGTGATTTATGCGATATCTGTGCAACTTACGACGAGCTGTTACCTGATAGATATGCCGTTAATTGCGTTATTATGATATATTGCTCAGATGTAAGCGGCACGGCTGCAGTCGCACGGTATATGACCCCTCGGGACTTGCTTGACCGCGCAGGAGCGGCACGTTCAATGTGTGCGCGCGATATTCCTTATTGCGTTTTCAGCAGCACGGCGAGCGCACGTGCGAACAATACCGCACTCGTTTTTGCGTCTCCTACCGTGTTGCCGCACGAGCCGACCTCTACAAGCAGCGATGCGCGAGTAAAGCTCTGATTGTATGCCGCTCCGCGCAGACTGATAGGGCGCATCAGAGCGGGGTAGCTGCCGCCGAGTATTGCCGAAATCGCCGCGCCGACGGCAAAATTATCCCGCCAATTCGGGTGCGCCGCGCCCATCTCATCGGTGCCGATAACGAGCATCAGCTGTGCCGCCGTGCCGAGTTCGGTCTCGGTTATCGGTCTGGCTACCGAACCGTCTCCGTACAGCACGGCATCGCGATGCATGTCGATAGTACAACGGACGGAGGGTATTTCTCGGTCAGGCGGACGAGGGTGTTATACGAATTATGGTACGACTCTGTATATGATTCGCGGTCATGCATTATCGTGCAGTGCACCGTCCCGAAATCCCGCGCCGCGCGAGCTCGAGCGCCGCACTTCTGCCGATTGCTATCATATTCCGCTCGGTGTCGGTCGTGCGGAAACGCATATCCGCATCCGAGCAGCTGATGCCCGTCTCGCTGTAACATTCCGTTCCGTGCGTGTGATATATTATTGCCTGCGGCTCCTTGCCGTCGGAAATGTACAGTGTTTCATCACCGTCCTCGCGCAGCGTGACCTCGTGCTCGGTATCGTCTCCGAGACCGAGCGAAGCAAGATGCGGCGTATTCATCGGTGCTTACCTCGTACGATGTTCCGTTGTCTACAATCACCGCGCCTCCGCTTCCGCGCGATAGGTCACAGGCGATTATGGAGCGATCTCCGGCGGGAACCTCCGGCTCATCCTCGGTGCCGTCCCATACCGCTCCCTGCATGCCTATGTCGCTGCCGTCGCCCGCCTCCGGCTCGGGAAGCGCCGATATGTGCGGCAGACCGGACGAGCGGTAGGAGGATATCGGAGAGACGTTCAGCGCCTGAGCAATACCGCTGACAAGCACCGAGGCTATTACGAGCGCGCCGAGCGCCGTGCGTATTCCGCTGCCGGCGTGAGCTCTGCTGCGGGTCGTTATGTCTGGCGCGCCGATATATATTATCGTGTCCTTCTGCATTTTTACCCTCCTGTCGCGACAAAAAGTTATTTATTCTTTCGTCGCGCGTGCTTTGCGCATCATGGGTTCACCCCGTAGTATGCTTTATTCCGACCGCCGTGATAATATTCTTTCGCGAGCCGCCGTGTGAGAAGCCGAATATTAAATGAAGCCCGTACCGAGAACATCGGACAGTGCCCCGAGATGAGGGAGGCAAGTACGGTCACAGCCTCGTCGCTCTCGCGCAGCGAAACATAAAAGTCCCGCTTGCCGCGCAATGCCGACTCAAGCTCCGGAGTCAGACTATCGTTGCCTGCCTGCTCGAGGGTGTCGAGAACAAGCGTAGCCGCTGAGACGACGGTCGGAACACCTATACCAGGCGCGCGTGGCACGCGCGGCGCGTATTACCGGAGCGCCGAGCGTGGCACTGCTTATCTCCGCGCGGCGGTTGCCGATGCCGGAGCCCGGAGAGATACCGGTATCGCATATTTGAACGGTCGTTCCGAGCCGCTCGGTACTGCGCGCCGCGAGCGCGTCTATCGCTATAACGAGCGCTGCGCCTACACCCCCTGACACGCACCCTTGACGAACTCTGCGGTCTCTATTCCGGTCTGACCGACAACTCCCGGTGCGAGGGCGGCAAGCTCGGCACTTCCGAGCCGCTTAAAGAGTGCGGGATCCTGACTTTTGATATGGCGCGTAACCGTTGCAGCGTCCACGCAGCGCGGTCCGAGTGCGTCTGCGGTAACGGCGCGGTTGCCGAGTCCCGCGAGCAGAATGCAGCCGCTCTTCAGTACGCTCTCACCCGCCGCGGCATATATCGTCTCGCGGATGAGCGTTGCAACGACCGACCGCGCGTTTTCTCTTTGCTCTGCTTCCCTCGTGCCATAGCTGTCCCTATATCAGCGGTCAGATAGTGCCCCGCCGGCTTGCCTATCTTCTCGGCACCCGCAGCGTTCTTGACCCACAGGCGCGTTACGGTTATGCCGCTCTCCTGCCGTTCGCTGCATTCTATCCCGTCGCGATCCGCCTTACCTCCGCGCCCATCGGAGCTGAGACATTCATAGGCGAGAATCGGTCTCCGGCAGTATTCTGCCGACGTCTTTGCTTTTCATAGAAATTGCCTCCGTTTCCGTCTGTCCGGACATGTATTTTTTGCAAGGGGCGATTGCGCAGTGACGTGAAGTACTGCGACACATAGCGATATTTGTTTTTTCGAGCTGTCTGAGTCATGAATGCCGTCCGCGAGACCCGCGCCCCCTTGATACATGATTGTCGACGTCTTGCCGAGGCTTTATTCACCGAGAGCAAAATATTCTCCGAGCACGGTAAAATCCGTACTCTGTCAGCGATGGGAGCACGGCTCGGCGGCAGTAGTGCGGGGTATTATATGCGGATAAATTTCGTATGCCGCCGTAAAGACGAAGAACGGTGCGGAACGCCGCGTCTTGCGCAGCTTTTTTGAGAGGCAGGTGTAAAAAAGTTTACAAATATCTGAAAATTACCGTTGCGCAAAATGCAAATTGATGATATAATAAGGAAAATGCATAATTGCCGCTTTCTGCTTTTTGTGTGATAATGTACAGAAAGACAGAAGCATAATTTCAGGAGGACCCTAAATCATGAAGAAAAATCGTATCTTTACTGCTCTGTGCGGTAATGATTATCTCTGTCTGTGCGCTCAGCGCCTGCGGAGAAAAAGGAAACGGGGCGGTCATTCCGGTTTACATTTCCTCACCGATATCCAGCTTTGACCCTGCGGTATCACTGACCGACGAGAACGCACTCAAGGTTATCGGACTTATATACGAAGGTCTTACCGAGATCAGCACAAGCGGCAAGACCGAGAAGGCTCTTCTCGACAGCTGGAAGTACACCGCCGATGAAAAAGAGAGCGGCGAGTATGTTCTCGAGCTGACCATCAAGACGACCCAGTGGTCTGACGCGAGAAATGTTACCGCAGACGATTTTGTATATGCTTGGAAGCGCATCATGGATCCCGAATTCCAGAGCGAGGCAGGCGCGCTGCTGATGGACCTCAAGAACGCCAAGGAGGTCAAGTCCGGAGACGTTTCCATCGACGATCTCGGTGTCTGCTCCGCAGATACCAATGTTATTCAGGTGACCTTCTCCCACAATATAGACCCCGAGGAGTTTCTTGCTGCCTGCGCAAGTCCCGCTCTCTATCCTCTCCGCGAGGATATCGTAAGCAAAGGCAAATGACTGGTCTACCAATACTACTATCCTCGTAACGAACGGACCGTTCACCGTCCGTACCTTCCGTCCGGAGTACAACACTCTGACCGGTGAGGACAAGGCACTTATCCTCGAGCGCAATATTTATTATTACCGCGATATCGAGAAAGACGCTATCGACAAGTATGTGACTGCATACCGCCTTACCACCGACTGGACCCTCAGCGCCGAGGAGCAGCTCGAGAAGTATAATAACGGCGAGGTGCTCTACATGAGCGAGCTTCCGCTCTCGGCACGTGCGGAGTACACGGATAAGGCTAAGACTCAGGATACCTTCAGCACGCATACCTATTTCTTTAATACAAAGCATGCTCCCTTTGACGATCCCGATGTCCGTCTCGGACTCTCCATGGCTATCGACCGTCAGGCTATTGCCGATATCGTGACCTTCGGCAAGCCCGCAGAGGGCTTTGTTCCCTCGGGCGCGGCTAAGGTCGACGGAAAAGATTTCAGAGACACGAACGGCAATCTCATTACCTACGATCTCGAGCAGGCAAAGTCGCTTGTTAAGGGCGCTAAGACAAAGACCTTTACTATTCTTACCCGCGACAACGAGACCGATCAGGCTGTCGCCGAGTACTGCGCAGAGCAGTGGAACAGCCTCGGATTTAACGTAAAGGTCAAGTCCCTCGGCACAAAGTGCTATATCGAGAACGATTATGCGCTCTATCGCGACCGCTTCAACGAGGCATACGAGAGCGGAGACTTTGATGTTATCGCAATAGATTGGCAGACTCTTTCCACCGATGCTTGGTCCACCCTTGCACCCTTTGCAAAGGATTATTCGGGTTCCGCGCTTGACCTTTGCCGAGGGCAGCAAAGACCGGTAACTTTGACAGCGTTCCGCACATCACCGGCTACAACAGCGACGAGTACAACGCAATCATCGACCGCGCCTTTGCAGAGACCGATCACGGCGTGCGCGCGAAGATCCTGCTTGAGGCTGAGCAGCTGCTTGCGAAGGATATGCCGGTAATGCCGCTCTATGTTCATCAGGACTACTACATCATGAGCAAGGAGCTTTCTCACAGTGGAAAGTTTACGTCATATTGGGGTTACAGGATCTTTGACAAGCTCGATTGGAAAAAAAGTATGTCGAGCCTGTGAAGGACTGATATCCGAGGATAGAATTCAATCGCGGTCGTCGCGCCTTTACTCTGCGGCGGCCGATTTTTTACCGTATTTTCGGATAATGCCGCCGCGCGACCGCTGCGGCTGATATCGAGCTTTGACGGAGGTTTAAAATGCAGGCGGCACTTAAGGATAAAAACGATATAAAAAATATTTATCTTGTACCTTATGCGAAATGTCGGGTATCCTCTTGAGTTTGAAAATCTGAACGATATCGTCATTCAGGACGGTGTGGTAGGCTATTTTTTGATTTTGTCGAATGCTTCGGCGAGCTTCTCGATACCGGAAATGTTCGCGAAATAAAGGGAGAAAACGGCGATCTGTACGAGATAACCGAGCAGGGTAAGCATGTCTCCGACTCGCTCGAGGGAAATCTGCTCGGACTTATACGCGATAAGAGCCTGAAAAAAGTGCGCTGCGGCTGCTGTCCTTTAAAAAACGCGGCTCCGATATCAAGTGCACCTCCGAGCCGCGGGACGATGGAAGATATACGCTGACGGCGTCTATAATCGAGCAGCATGAGGAGATAATGCACATCGAGCTTATTGCGGACAACCGCATAGAGCTGGAAAAGATGAAGTACAACTTCCGCGATAATCCGGAGATATGCTACAAGGGGATTCTTGCGCTCATGTCCGGTGAGGTCAACTACCTGCTGCAATAATGTCGCATGCGCCTGCTGCAATAGTTTTGCAGGTGCAGAAAGTGTGATAATATTTGTTCGAATTCTGTCGAAAGCTGATTAATGACGCGAAATATTACTGATTTTTAAATTTTTTTAAAAAAACTATTGACCTGAGCGAAACTTTATGGTATACTATCTACGGTTATTTATCCAAAATGTGCCATGAAGCTGCCGAATAGCCGTATTACATCCCGATACGGCGGTTGAACCTGACCGTTTAATAGTTGATTTTGAGACATAAATTTACGGTGCATTGACAACCGTGGCGAGACAGAATTATAAATCAGGAGGAACGGCGTGGCGGAAAGGGCGGAAATTTCTCAAACTCATATCGGATGCACGTGAGGGGGGGACGATGATGCGTTTTCGAGATCAGCTGCCGTTACGAGCCGCTTGTTGAGTCGCTTCTTTATCGTTATCTCGAGGGAGGCGGTTACAGCATTGAGGATTTCAGGCAGGGAGGCAGAGATCGCCCTTTATCAGGCGGTGCTCTCCTATGACACGGCACAGAGCAGTGTGACCTTCGGTCTGTATGCGGGCATTTGCCTGAAAAACCGAATAATATCCCTGCTCCGCGAGGAGGCGCGTGCGGGACGCGACAAGCCTATATCTCTTACCGAGCTCGGCGGATCGAGCGTCGAGGCACCTATGATGCCCGACCCGATGGAGAGTATTGTTTCGGCAGAGAACTGCAGGCTGCTGATCGACCGTATAAGGCGCGAGCTTACATCGTACGAGTCGCTCGTTCTCTCGCTGTATCTCGGCGGCTGTAATGCTGCGGAGATTGCGGCGCGCACCGGCAGAAACAAAAATCTGTCGAGAACGCGATCTGCCGCATACGCGGTAAGATAAAAAAAATCGAATGTTGATATATATATTACATATATACGCCCAAGTAGCTTAATAACAGAGCGTTGTTGATTGTGTGTTGGCTTCTCAAAAGCAGTAACACAAGGGTGTATGTCACAGCTCCGTCTCGGGGTATCTGCGGGAAAACTTAATTCCGGGCTATGGCAGTGACAGACAGCGTTTGCCGATGGTGAACGTACAAAGGTAACGGTGTGATCCCGTTCGGGGGCAAAGAAAAATTGGCATCAGAAACACAAAGCGAGGTAAAAAAATGTACGAGGATAAGACTTTAAAGTGCAAGGATTGTGGAGAGGAATTCGTCTTCACTGCGGGAGAGCAGGAGTTTTACGCTGAAAAGGGCTTCCAGAACGAGCCCCAGAGATGTAAAAAATGCCGCGATGCAAGAAAGAATGCCGGCAAGCCTGCAAGAGAGTACTACACTACCGTCTGCGCTGAGTGCGGCAAGGAAGCAAGAGTTCCGTTTGAGCCGACGAATGACAGACCTGTATACTGCAGCGAATGCTACGCAGCTAAGAGACAGTAATCCGACTCTCTGAAATATTAAAGAAAAGGACGCGTATCCCGCAGATGCGCGTCTTTTTTACTTTCTTGCGGTGCTTGCCGAATCCGGCAGCATTCATGATGCTTTCGCACGGAATTTTTCGGAGTGCCGTCCGCTGCGGAGCGGTGTAATTTAGCGGTTCGGTAAACTATGCATGACGCAATATATTTTGCATGATATGATTTGCTTTTGTGTTGCGATACGGCTTACATAAAGCGGTGCACTCTGTATGATGCTATGCTCTATGCACGGCTCATGCTGCGCGCCGCTACGTGCTTGGCTTTTGCGCGAGGCGGCGTTTTTCCTCTGTAATGCTCGATTTTTTTCGGTTGTAAGAGTGTTTTCCCGAGGTATATGGTAAATTAATTCGGTAAAACCCTCGGCTTTTTTGAAAAAAATACTGTGTACCAAACTGAAAAAATGTATGATATAATAGGATAGATTACAGTGGGCAAGTTATGTGAATCAGGAATCCGAGGCATAAACAGATATGGAATTTCGCGATAAAAAGAGAAACGACCGCAGATCCGAAAAGAACGGTAATTACCGAGAGCGCACGCCGCACGGCGGGCGCGGACGGGCCGAGGAACTGCCGGAGGGAATAGTAGCGGGCAGAAATGCCGTGCTCGAACTGCTTAAGTCCGGCAGAAGCATTGACAAGCTCGTGGTCAAGGAGGGAGAACTCGAGGGCTCTGCCAAGCTGATCGTATCGGAGGCGGCTGCGCGCGGCATTCCGGTAGCTCATGCAGAGAGAGCGGGACTTGACCGTATCTGCGGAGGGCTCAACCATCAGGGTGTAATCGCGTATGCTGCTGCCAAGGAATATGTCACGGTCGATAAGATCCTTGCGATAGCCGAGGAGCGCGGCGAGCCGCCGTTTGTGCTTGTGCTCGACGGTATAGAGGATCCGTATAATCTCGGTGCTGTTATCCGTACCGCAGAGTGTGCGGGGAGTCCACGGTGTAATAATCCCGAAGCGCAGAAGCGCGTCTCTTACCGCGGCGGTCGAAAAGACCTCCGCCGGTGCGCTCGAGTATATGGCGATAGCGCGTGTTCCTAATCTTACGGCTGCGGTAGAGGAGCTCAAGGAAAAGGGGCTGTGGATATATGCGGCCGAGGCGGGCGGACAGCCGCTTTCATTCAACATCCATGACCGGCGCTGTTGCGGTTGTCATGGGCGGCGAGGGCACGGGAGTGTCGCAGCTGCTGCGTTCGAAGTGCGATTTTACGGTTTCCATACCGCTCTGCGGCAAGATAAATTCGCTTAACGTGTCGGCTGCCGCAGCGGTGGTGCTGTATGAGGTGCGCAATCAGCGCGACGATGCCTGACGGATGCTGCATTCGGCTGCTGTGCGATACCGGAATGCAGCCCGGTGCGGATATGATTTAGATAAACTGCATTTGCTCAGGACAAATTGAATTATAAATGAGGTTTTGAAAATGGACGAGAAAAAGCGCGAAGATAAGGAATTTATCGACGGTGCCTCTGCCGCTTCCTCCGATGCCGAAAACGGCTCGGTATCGGCAGGCGATCTCCTCGGAAAGCTCAACTCAAATATCGCAGGGGGACAAGCGTAAATCGCGTCGCGAACGCAAAAAGAAAAAAAGCCCTTGAGGAGACGAGAGACACGACCTCGGATTTTTACGATCTTTCGATAAACGATTCCGACCCGGAATTTGATACGGAGGCTATCATCCGCGACGTAATGGGCGACACCGAGTATGAAAAAGTACGTTGTCGGTAGTGACAAGAATTCGGTCTCCGACGATTACGACGAGTTTGTCTCGGAATTCTCTAAAAATGTCGACAGCTCCGATAGCTCTGACGCATCTCTCGGCAAGCTCATGGCGGAAGCAGCTGCGGATAAAGGCTCGGGCACACCTGCCGCGTCGGAGCAGGCGGCTTCTCCTGTATCTGATTCGCCGATAGAAGATGCCGCCGAGGCGAAGAGCATGTCGACCGAGCAGCCTGCAAGCGCGCAGGACTATGATGGCTCGGCTCAGGATGCACCGGAGATAATAGCTACTCCGGAGGATATACTTGCCGATATTGTTGCAAGCACGGACGGCACTGCGCCCGAAGCGAATGCACCTGCCGCTTCGTCCGATACAGCGCCGGAGCCTGCCGATGCGGAAGTCGATCCTTCTGCCTCTGTCGATGCAGCGGAAAACGGCGATATAACGGACGAAACAGAAAATGCGGAGAATGCGGAAGCTGCCGACGCCGACAGTGCTGCTGCAGCCTCCGACGCCGACAGTGCTGCTGCACCCTCCGACGATTCGGACGATGGCTTTGATGCTCTCGACGACGATATAGACGATACCGACGTTCAGCTCATGGTGGCGTTTGGAATGGATGACGAGCTTGCAAAAACGGTTGGCTTTTGAAAAGGCTGCCCGAGCTCTCCGAAAATCCCGAATATGTTACCGGAATGATGAACAAGATAGAGAGCGGCGATGCGGCTGAGGATGAGGCCGAACAGCCTGACGAGAGGAGATAGAGGAGTTTACCTCTCCCGATCAGATAAAGACCATTCTCGGCGGATACAAAAAGAAATATCGCAGTCTCCTTATCCGCATGGCGTGCGCGGCACTGCTGTTCATACTCTCGTTCTTATATGATAATCTCCCGGTATTCGGCGCGGGACTTCCTACCTGGATGGACTCACATACATATCCGGTCGTATATACGATGTTCGGCCTGCAGATAACCGTCATAGCTGCCGCCCTTGCTTTTCAGCATGTGCGTGACGGCGCGCTCTGCTTTCGAGATAAGCATGTAGGTGCGGATTCGCTGCTCGTTACGGTGCTCGGATTCTCTGCTATATATGATATTGTTATGTGCCTCGTCAATCTTCACGGTGCTGCCGACGGCATCCGTATGTTCAGCTCCACCGGCGTGCTGATGGCGCTTGTCGCGCTTATCGGCGAGTATATGGACTTCCGCCGCGAGGTATTCAGCTTTAACGTAATTGCATCCAAAAAGGATAAATACGTTATCGAAACGCTCGGCGAAGCTCAGGCGACACTCGAAACGAATGCATTTGCCGGATTTATGCCGGAGGATGCGACGATATTCCGTCTCGGTCAGACAAAGTTTGTCGACGGCTTTTTCGCACGTATGAGAGAGCATTGCTCTGCAGAGCGCGCGACAGGAGTTCTTATTCCGATAGCGCTTGCGGCTGCGGCGGTATTCTTTGCACTTGATCTCTTCCTCGGACGCAGCTTTAACCGTGCATTTTCGATCGCTCAGTTTACGGTATCCATAGGCGTGCCATGCGCGGCTATGGTGATATACAGCATGCCGTTCTTCTCGGCATCAAAGCTCGCGTATAAGTCGGGCAGCGCGATAATCGGCGCACGTGCTCTTGAGGAGTATTCCACAAGTGCGAGCGCGATAACCTTTGAGGATAAAGATGTTTTCCCGGCTCACGGAGTAATGGTCAAGAGTATCAAGACCTACGGCGACAGCCCGATCGACTATATCATTTCCAATGTAGCAAGCCTGTTTATGAAGGTCGGCGGTCCGCTTGCTCAGGTCTTTGAAGCGGCTACGCGCGATCTCGAGCATACCGATGATGTCAAGCTGACGAGCGTTGTTTCCGGTGGTCTTGAGGCGTATATTGACGGCAGACACGTGTACTGCGGAAACGCCGATTATTTTACCGACAACGGACTTCCCACCCCGACCGATCCCGAGGATGAGATACTGCGCGGACAGAGCTCGGTCAGCATTATGTACCTCGCCATAGACGGCGAGGTAGCCGCAAAGCTCTATATCCAGTATACACTTGACCGCGACTTTGAGGTCACCATCAAACAGCTGTCGAGGCTCGGTATCTGCGTCGGCATCAAGACCTTTGACCCGAACATCACGGATCTTATGCTCGATCGCAGCATAAGTCTTGCCGATTATCCGATAAAGATACTGCGCTGCCGCACGATAGACGATCTTTGCCGTGTCCTCGGAGCATACCGAGAGCGGCGTAGCATCGCGTCGATCGGTCAAGTCGATGATGACGGCATATTCGCTCTGCGAAAAGGTGCTGCACGCAATGAAAACAGGAACCATGCTCAAGGTTCTTGCAATGGTATTCTCGTTCGTTATCGTTGCGCTCATGATACTTGTCAAGCTCAGCGGCTCGGTCAGCTCGTGGCATGCGGTGCTGTATCAGCTTGCATGGATGGTACCCGCCGTTCTTATCACAAGGATTTATGTCGGCAAAAATTGACCGGTAGAAAATGCTCCGGCTCCGCACCGATACAGCGTCGCTCTGTCGGTGCGGGGCCTTTTGCGTGGGCATGCCTGCCCGATAACATTTCAGAGAAAGGATATAGGCGGCTGCGGCTGCCGATATGACCATGAATTTGCATACTATACTGAAAAGCGTCGAAAAGCCCGGCAGATATACCGGCGGAGAATGGGGGACAGACCATAAAGGATAAGAACGCAGTGGATGTCCGTTTTGCATTCTGCTTTCCCGACAACTACGAGATAGGAATGTCGAATCTCGGCATACGTATTCTCTACGGCGTACTAAATAATGAAGAAAATGTCTGGTGCGAGCGCGCATACGCTCCGTGGCCGGACATGGAGGAAAAAATGCGCGAGTACGGCATCCCGCTCTATGCTCATGAGAGCGGTGATCCGCTGTCCGATTTTGATATAGTCGGCTTTACCCTCCAGTATGAGCTTTGCTATACGAATGTGCTCAATATGCTCGAGCTTGGCGGCATTCCGCTGCTTGCATCCGAGAGAGGAGAGAACGATCCTATTATCATAGGCGGCGGGCCGTGTGCTTATAATGCGGAGCCGATCGCTGACTTTTTCGACGTGCTCGATATCGGCGAGGGCGAGGAGATGCTGCCGCGCTTTACGCGTATGTATGCAAAGATGAAGCGTGAGGGTGCGAGTCGTGCCGAGATACTCCGTGCGACTTCACACCTCGACGGCTTTTATGTTCCCGCTTTCTATGAGGTCGAATACGGCGCGGACGGTACTATTTCTTCATTCGAGCCGAAGTACGACGATATTCCGCGAACGGTACAGAAGCAAATAATCGCCGATCTTGACAGTGTATATTTCCCCGACAAATTCGTTATGCCGTACATAGAGACGGTGCATGACCGTATCGTTCCCGAGGTGTATCGCGGATGCATACGCGGCTGCCGCTTCTGTCAGGCGGGAATGATATACCGCCCGGTGCGCGAAAAAGAGTCCCGATGTGCTCGACGCTCAGTGTCGGCGGCTTTATGAGAACACCGGCTTTGACGAAATATCTCTTTGCTCGCTCTCTATCAGTGACTATTCGCGACTCGGCGAGCTGACCGACAAGCTGCTCTCTTGGACTGATGACAAAAAAGGTCAGTCTGTCGCTCCCGTCTCTGCGCGTTGACAGCTTTACCAAGGAGCTGATGGAGAAGATATCGACCGTCCGCACGAGCGGAATCACATTTTGCGCCCGAGGCGGGAACACAGCGTATGCGCGATGTTATCAACAAGAATGTTCACGAGGAGGAGCTGCTCCGTGCTTGTGCAAACGCATTCGAGTGCGGAAAGAATCAGGTCAAGCTCTATTTTATGGACGGTCTGCCTACCGAAACGCGCGAGGATGTCGAGGGTATCGCGAAGCTCGCGAAAACGGTCGTCGATTCATATTATTCAAACCCGAATATAAAGCGCGGAAAGAGCCCGCAGGTCACGATAAGCGTAGCCTGCTTTATTCCGAAGCCTTTTACCCCGTTCCAGTGGGAGGCGCAGGATACTATTGAGATGCTCGAGGAAAAACAGCATTGGCTGCGGGGGCGATAACCGACCGTAAGATCCGCTATACGTGGCATGATGCGCGCGTGAGTCGGATCGAGGCGGTTTTTGCCCGCGGCGACCGCAGACTGTCGGCGGCTCTGCTTGAGGCGCATCGGCGCGGCAGACGTTTCGATGCGTGGGATGAATATTTCGACTATGACGAGTGGCTCGACATTTTTTGCGTCGGTCGGAATAGACCCGGCGTTTTATGCAAACAGAAAATTTTCCCGTGACGAGATCCTCCCGTGGGATGTTATCGACTGCGGCGTGAAGAAGAGTTTCTTTGCGCGTGAGGCGGATAAGGCATATGAATCACGGACGACGAGGAATTGCTCCGAAACCTGCTCCGGCTGCGGAGCGAACAGCCTGCCCGGAGAACACAGATGGTGTCCTAAGATCGGCGGAGCATGCACGGAGGGAAAATAAAATGGCTGAAAATAAAGTAACAAGCAATCTTCACGAGCTTGAGGAACAGAACGGAAAGAATTTTTCGCGCGTTACTCAGACTCCAAAGGGGACAAAGCAGCGCAGCCGCAGAGCCCGAACCGTACAGCGGAGCAGCTGCCCGTCTATAATCTGCGCGTTCGATTTCATAAGACCGGCAGAGCGCAGTACATCTCGCATCTTGATCTCGGGCGAACGATGCGTACGGCAATAAACCGCGCCGAAATCCCGGTCAAGTACTCGGAGGGCTTTAATCCGCATCCTAAGATGTCCTTCGCGCTGACTCTTTCTGTCGGGACAGAGAGCGTGTGCGAGTTTATGGAGCTGAAATTGACGGAGCCGCCGCAGTGCGAGAGGATTGTTGCGTCGCTCCGCGCAAATCTTACGGAGGATCTCTATGTTGAGGACGCATATGTACCTGAGCGCAAGCCGAGTGATATCGCGTGGTCGGAATATGAGATAGTATTCTCGCCGGAGGGGGACGAGCGCGTACCTGATTTTTCGGAGATAATATGCGACCGTCCGCTTGTTATAACAAAGCGTACCAAGAGCGGAGAAAAAACGGCGGACATACGTCCGCAAATATTGCGCTTTTTCTCTCAGGACGGCAACCGCCTTACCTGTGTGCTCTGCGCACGATAATACTAATTATCTGAAGCCGGACTATATCGCCGCGATGGCGAATGTTACCGATTATACCGTTATGCGCCGACGTGTTCTGCTCGCCGACGGAGTGACCGATTTCAGATGACACGGTGCTTTGACGGTAATTGTCGATTTTGTCCGTCCGGCTTCGGCTGCTCTTGCCGTGACCGCATTGTCGTTGTGCGCGATTTTCGTCAAACGGATGCTTCTGCTGCCGGAGATAGAGAATTATTATAAGAGGGGAGAACCGATACAAGTCGGCTCTCCCTCTTTGCTTTTTTTCGCAACTCAGTATAGGTTCTCCGGCGAGAGCGTCTCGCGCAGACGGATCTGCCTTATCGTACCGTTGAACACGGCAAGCTCGGCGAGATAATCGCTGAAATATCCGCGATCATAGTATGCTTTCAGACGTATCAGCGATTGCTCGGCTTGATTCAGATAATCGGCGGTCACAAAGATGTCGAGCGATTTTCTGTGCTTATCCCACAGTTCGGATAACTCATTCAGTGCGGCGAGTGCATCGCTCGAATCGGCTGAAAAATTCATTTCTGCGTCGCTGCTCTCGCCGCGCTCTATCGCGCCCATCTCCGGACAGCTCGCTATCATCTGGCAGCTTCTCTGTCAGCTCCGTCACGGCATTGCAAAAGTGGTCGGTATATACGGAGCATGTGATCGCAGCGCCGATGGAAAGCAGGAGGAGCAGGGCGGAGATCAGAAAGCTTTTCATCACTTGCTCCTTTCGTTCTGCGCACAGATGTATTCACCGCCGGTGTCGTCAACGGCGAATATGAATATCTCTTTTTTCAGAGCTGTAGCCAAGCGACTTGAGGCGCTTAAAAAGCCATGCGCGGCTCTTGCTTGTAAATCGCAGACTCTTGTCGCTGATATTTCCGTCGACAATAAGTAGATGTGATATTCCTTTCTCGGGCAGTGTCAGTGCCGCGTCAGCCGCGGCAGGAGGTACGGCGAAACTCTCGGGATGACAGATAGCTTTCCGTTCTGCTCGAGTATTGCGTAAAAGACGTCCTCCGGGTGTGCATATCCCTTGAGACGCAGCTCTGCCATCAGCTCTTCTACGCTCATGCGGACGTTTGACAGTGCTTTAATATCCAGCTTCCCACGGTTGATAATGATGCTCGGCACGCCGTCAAGAATTCGGCGGATGAAAACGGATTTTGTTACAAGCATCGTTCCGATGATCTCGAGACTGATAAGCGCTGTTATCGGGAGGATTGCATGCAGCAGGGGAATGGACGGATTTGCCGTAGGCGCGGCGGCAAGCTCCGAGAGGAGCAGTGCGGTGATCAGCTCGGATAGCTGCAGCTCGCCGATCTGTCTTTTTGCCCGTCAGGCGCATACAGAGTATAAGATATAGATATATGAAGATCGTTCTTATTAAAATACTGACCATACATGCCCTCCGAGGCGAACATTTAAACATATATTTCTATGATTTCCCGCGGAGAGAAAAATATTCGTTTTTTTGAAAAAATTATATTGACAAATCGCAGACGCGGTGCTATACTATAAAACCGCATTGCGGTATACCTTATAGCTTTTTGCTTTTGAGACCGAAAGGCAATTTCGGTCGAATAAATCGAAAAAAAAACTTTAAAAAAAGTCTTGACAAGCAAAAACGAAAGTGGTATAATAACCAAGCTGTCGCGAGAAGCGGGAGCGAATCGGTCCTTGAAAATTGAACAACAAACAAGACAAGATGTACAAAGAAAAGTTCTTGTCAATATCCTTTAGTATAAAAACCTAAGTAAAGTACTAAGTAGATTCAGTATTGAATCTTCATAAAAGAATTTTATGAAGAGTTTGATCCTGGCTCAGGATGAACGCTGGCGGCGTGCTTAACACATTCAAGTCGAACGAAGAAGATTGGAGCTTGCTCCGATCGGATTAGTGGCGGACGGGTGAGTAACGCGTGAGTAACCTGCCTGCGAGAGGGGGATAACAACGGGAAACTGTTGCTAATACCGCATAACGCATCGATTCCGCATGGAGATGATGCCAAAGGGGAAACCGCTTGCAGATGGACTCGCGTCTGATTAGGTAGTTGGTGAGGTAACGGCTCACCAAGCCGACGATCAGTAGCCGGACTGAGAGGTTGAACGGCCACGTTGGAACTGAGATACGGTCCCAGACTCCTACGGGGAGGCAGCAGTGGGGAATATTGGGCAATGGGCGAAAGCCTGACCCAGCGACGCCGCGTGAAGGAAGAAGGCCTTCGGGTTGTAAACTTTAGTAAGCAGGGGAAGAAGAAAGTGACGGTACCTGCAGAGTAAGCCACGGCTAACTACGTGCCAGCAGCCGCGGTAATACGTAGGTGGCGAGCGTTATCCAGGATACTGGGTGTAAAGGGTGTGTAAGGCGGGACTTCAAGTCAGATGTGAAAATTGCGGGCTCAACCCAACCTGCATTGAAACTGAGGTTCTTGAGGAGTCGGAGAGGTAAATGGAATTCCCGGTGTAGCGGTGAAATGCGTAGATATCAGGGAGGAACACCAGTGGCGAAGGCGATTTACTGGACGACAACTGACGCTGAGGCACGAAAGCGTGGGGAGCAAACAGGATTAGATACCCTGGTAGTCCACGCCGTAAACGATGAATACTAGGTGTGTAGGGACTCACCCCCTCTGTGCCGCAGCTTAACACAATAAGTATTCCACCTGGGGGAGTACGATCGCAAGGTTGAAACTCAAAAGATTATGACGGGGGCCCGCACAAGCAGTGGGTTATGTGGTTTAATTCGACGCAACGCGAAGAACCTTACCAGGGCTTGACATCCTGCGAACGAAGTAGTAAGATACATTAGGTGCCCTTCGGGGGAAAAGCAGGGACAGGTGGTGCATGGTTGTCGTCAGCTCGTGTCGTGAGATGTTGGGTTAAGTCCCGCAACGAGGCGCAACCCAACCATTGTTAGTTGCTACGCAAGAGCACTCTAGCGAGACTGCCGTTGACAAAACGGAGGAAGGTGGGGACGACGTCAAATCATCATGCCCCTTATATCCTGGGCTACACGTAATACAATGGCGGTCAACAGAGGGGATGCAAAGCCGCGAGGCAGAGCGAACCCCTAAAAAGCCGTCCCAGTTCGGATCGTGGGCTGCAACCCGCCCACGTGAAGTCGGAATCGCTAGTAATCGCGGATCAGCATGCCGCGGTGAATACGTTCCCGGCCTTGTACACACCGCCCGTCACACCATGAGAGTCGGGAACACCCGAAGTCCGTAGCCTAACCTTTAAAGGAGGGCGCGGCCGAAGGTGGGTTCGATAATTGGGGTGAAGTCGTAACAAGGTAGCCGTTCGAGAACGAGCGGCTGGATCACCTCCTTTCTAAGGAGAGCTCAAGAAATGAAACACTTTCTTTGTAAGTTCCTAAGGTCAGGGTTGCAGGAAGCGTCTGTGAAAACAGACGGACGCGGCGCGAGAGCGCAGCGAGTTGTTCGTTGTTTAATTTAGAGGGCACACGCGATGAAGACGCGGTATGGCCTTAAGAGATGGGCCCGTAGCTCAGCTGGCTAGAGCGTACGACTGATAATCGTAAGGTCGGTGGTTCGAGCCCACTCGGGCCCACCACTTAAACTCAAGAAGATAGCACGGGGATATAGCTCAGCTGGGAGAGCGCCTGCCTTGCAAGCAGGAGGTCGCCGGTTCGATCCCGACTATCTCCACCAATTTGAAATTGGATAGAAGTATTCGAGCGATCGAGTATTTCCATCTGACTTCAAGTCAGAGCTTTGTACCTTGAAAACTGAACAAAGAAAGATGAAAGTGATAAGCAAGGCAACAGAGAGGTCTTTCAAGCGGAAGCGTTTGGAAGAATGAAGGTTTTAATTGTGGAACATCGTATAGATGGGTAACGATTACAATTTCAAAAATCCTGTAAAATTGCCTGCATAATTCAACTGAGAATCAGCGATGATTCGATAGGTCAAAACTATAAAAAGCGCAAGGGGGAATGCCTTGGCATCAGGAGCCGAAGAAGGACGTGACAAGCTGCGATAAGCCACGGGGAGGAGCAAATATCCGCTATATCCGTGGATTTCCGAATGGGGAACCCGCTTGAGCAATACTCAAGCATCGTGCATTGAATCAAATAGGTGTACGAGGGGAACGGTCTGAACTGAAACATCTAAGTAGGACCAGGAAAAGACATCAACCGAGATTCCGCAAGTAGTGGCGAGCGAACGCGGAGGAGGCCAAACCGGAGGATTTATTCTCCGGGGTTGCGGACAGACATCACGATCAGAAGAAGCTAGGAGAACGGCATGGGAAGGCCGGCTAGAAAGGGTGAGAGCCCCGTATCCGAAAGCAGGAGCTGACAGTCTGGATCCAGAGTACCGCGGGACACGTGAAACCCCGTGGGAAACCACCGGGGGACCACCATCCAAGCCTAAATACTACCTGATGACCGATAGAGGAGCAGTACCGTGAGGAAAGGTGAAAAAAGGACCCCGGGAGGGGGAGTGAAAGAGAACCTGAAACCTTGTGCTTACAAGCAGTCAGAGCGCGTTAAAGCGTGATGACGTACTTTTTGTAGAACGGTCCGGCGAGTTATAGTAACGAGCAAGCTTAAGGTATTCAGTACCGAAGGCGCAGCGAGAGCGAGTCTGAATAGGGCGTATAAAGTTCGTTGCCATAGACCCGAAACCGGGTGACCTATCCATGAGCAGGCTGAAGTGGAGGTAAAACTCCATGGAGGGCCGAACCGGCCCCGTTGCAATGGTGGCGGATGACTTGTGGATAGCGGAGAAATTCCAATCGAACTCGGAGATAGCTGGTTCTCCCCGAAATAGCTTTAGGGCTAGCGTTATCTTAGTTTACCGGAGGTAAAGCACTGAATGGGCTAGGGGCCGATAAGGTTACTGAACCCTATCAAACTCTGAATGCCGGATAAATGATGGATAGCAGTCAGACAGTGTGAGATAAGTTTCATTGTCAAAAGGGAAACAGCCCAGACCCACAGCTAAGGTCCCTAATGTGCGCTAAGTGGAAAACGATGTGGAGTTGCGAAAACAACCAGGATGTTGGCTTAGAAGCAGCCACTCATTAAAAGAGTGCGTAATAGCTCACTGGTCGAGTGACTCTGCGCGGAAAATATAACGGGGCTAAGCACACAACCGAAGCTTGGGATTGTCAAAAGACAGTGGTAGGGGAGCGTCGAATACGGGGTGAAGTCGTATCGGAAGGAACGGTGGACTGTATTCGAGTGAGAATGCCGGAATGAGTAGCGAGAATTATGTGGGAATCATAATGGCCGAAAATCTAAGGTTTCTTGGGGAAGGTTCGTCCGCCCAAGGTAAGTCGGGAGCTAAGGCGAGGCCGAGAGGCGTAGTCGATGCACATACGGTAGAAATTCCGTAACCACCGAAACTTAAGTTAGAGGGACACTTCGAGATAGCGGAACCGCGGCGTTGGTAGACCGCGGCGAAAGGGACTGAAATATAGTAGGGAAGTCCGTGATGCTCGGAGGCGAGAAAAGCTCTAAGGAATGCTAAGGTGCCCGTACCGCAAACCGACACAGGTAGATGAGGAGAGAATCCTAAGGCCAACGGGAGAAGGGTTGTCAAGGAACTCGGCAAGTTGACCCCGTAACTTCGGAAGAAGGGGAGCCTCGAAAGAGGCCGCAGTGAATAGGCCCAGGCAACTGTTTACCAAAAACACAGGTCTATGCTAAATCGAAAGATGACGTATATGGGCTGACGCCTGCCCGGTGCCGGAAGGTTAAGAGGAGATGTCAGGCAACGAAGCATCGAATTGAAGCCCCGGTAAACGGCGGCCGTAACTATAACGGTCCTAAGGTAGCGAAATTCCTTGTCAGGTAAGTTCTGACCCGCACCCGCAACGAATGGCGTAATGATCTGGGCACTGTCTCGACAGCCCACCCGGCGAAATTGTAGTACTGGTGAAGATGCCAGTTACCCGCAACTAGACGGAAAGACCCCATGGAGCTTTACTGCAGCTTAATACTGGAAATCGGTAATTCATGTACAGGATAGGTGGGAGACGGAGAAGCATGGTCGTCAGGTCATGTGGAGTCGCCCTTGGGATACCACTCTTGGATTGCTGGTTTTCTAACCTGCGGCCGTGAATCCGGTCGGGGGACACTGTTAGGCGGGCAGTTTGACTGGGGCGGTCGCCTCCAAAAAGGTAACGGAGGCGCTCAAAGGTTCGTTCAGCACGGACAGAAATCGTGCAGTGAGTGTAAACGCATAAACGAGCCTAACTGCGAGACCGACGGTCGAGCAGTAACGAAAAGTTGGAGTTAGTGATCCGGTGGTATGTGAGTGGAAATGCCATCGCTCAACGGATAAAAAGCTACCCTGGGGATAACAGGCTGATCTCCCCAAGCGTCCACAGCGACGGGGAGGTTTGGCACCTCGATGTCGGCTCGTCGCATCCTGGGGCTGAATTCGGTCCCAAGGGTTTGGCTGTTCGCCAATTAAAGCGGCACGCGAGCTGGGTTCAGAACGTCGTGAGACAGTTCGGTCCCATCTGTTGCGGGCGTAAGAGATTTGAAGGGAGCTGTCCTTAGTACGAGAGAGACCGGGATGGACGTACCTCTGGTGCACCAGTTGTCCCTGCCAAGGGCATAGCTGGGTAGCTATGTACGGACGAGATAAACGCTGAAAGCATCTAAGCGTGAAACTCCCCTAAGATGAGATCTCTCATTCCTAAAGAAGTAAGGGCCCAGAGAGACGATCTGGTTGATAGGCGCGAGGTGGAAGTGCAGTAATGTATGGAGCTGACGCGTACTAATAGTCCGAGGGCTTGACCTACGAAAGAAGCAGGCAAAGGCCTTGAGAGGCATGAGTAGTTTTTCTTTTGTTCGGTTTTCAGGGTACAAGGAATCCCTGGTATATGCACCTTTTAGCTCAGTTGGTAGAGCACCTGACTCTTAATCAGGGTGTCCAGGGTTCGAGTCCCTGAAGGTGTACCAAAACGGCCCGTTGGTCAAGTGGTTAAGACAGAGGCCTCTCACGCCTTTAACATCGGTTCGAATCCGGTACGGGTCACCAAGGTCTTGACAAGGCATGAGCCTGTGGATATAATACAAGTTGTTTTCGGGGGCGACCCGATGACATAAATAGTTGGTGCCGATTAGGGCGAGGGTCCACCCGTTCCCATACCGAACACGGAAGTTAAGCTCGCTTCTGCCCACAATACTTGGCTGGAAACGGCCCGGAAAGATAGGTAGCGCCAACATGAAAGCGACGGTCTGAGACCGTCGCTTTTTTTGCGGCAGAGAGGAAACAAGGGAAGCGAAGCCACGAAATGGCTTCTCTTCCCTTGCTTTGAGCCTGTGCGGTTATCCGCGGTGCAGAATGGCGTCGAGGTCCTGCTGTGGATTTGTGATGGGCTGGAGATTATAGGTGTCTACCAGAGTTTTGATGACCGTCTCTGAAAGAAAGGCCGGCATGGTGGGGCCGAGACAGATATTTTTGATGCCCAAAGCCAGCAGCGTGAGCAGAATACACACAGCCTTTTGCTCGTACCAGGTCAGCACAAGCGTGAGCGCCAGGTCGTTGACCGTGCAGCCGAAGGCATCCGCGAGAGCGAGTGCGATTTGGACGGCGCTGTAGGCATCGTTGCATTGCCCGATATCGAGGATGCGCGGGATACCGTTGATCTCGCCGAGGTCAAGGTCGTTAAAGCGGAATTTGCCGCAGGCGAGGGTGAGGACGAGCGTGTCCATCGGTGTGCGCTTGACGAACTCCGTGTAGTAATTGCGCCCGGGGTGCGCACCGTCGCAGCCGCCGACGAGAAAGATGTGCTTGATGGCGCCTCTTTGATGGCCTCGATGATCTGTGGCGCCTGCGCGAGGACTGCCGTGTGGGCAAAGCCGGTAGTGAGCATGTGACCGCCGTTGATGCCGCTCATGCTGCGGTCGGTCTTATAGCCGCCGAGGGCGAGCGCCTGCTCGATGATGGGGGAGAAGTCCTTGCGGCCTCTGCGCGTCCTCCTCGATATGTCGCAGCCCCTTTTGTAGCCGACGACCGAGGTGGTGTAGACGCGGTCAGCGTAGCTCTCACGCGGCGGCATGATGCAGTTGGTGGTGAAAAAGAATGGGTGCGGGGAGATTGGCAAACTCCTTCTGCTGATTCTGCCACGCCGTGCCGAAGTTGCCGGCGATGGGGGTATTTGTTCAGAACCGGATAGCCGTGCGCGGGCAGCATCTCGCAGTGTGTGTAGACGTTGATGCCCTTTCCGGAGGTCTGCTCTCGAGGCTGATGCAAATTATCAAGGTCGTGTTCCCGCCAGAACCACGCGCTCACCGTCTCGTCCTCGCAGCCCGAGACGCATGGCATGGTGCGCGTAGGCGGCCATGCCCTTGAGCGAAGAGGCGTGGAGCGCAGCGACACCGTATCGGTCTCGCCGCGCCAGAGCCATGAGGGGTCCTCCTCACGCACGTCTCCGCCGTGCGAACGCAGGGCGTCCTCCACGCGGGCGGTAAAGGCGCGGATGGCCTCGTCGTCAAAGTTGACGTTCGTGAGCGTGGTGAAAAGCCCGTCGGCGAGCAGCTGCGTTACCTCACGCGGACGATCACTATTTGTTCGCAGACCTCCGCGAGACGGATCAGGCGGCAGACAAGACTATCCTGTAAATGTGCCGTCGTGGGCTGCTTTCCGCAGACGCCCGTCCGCACGCAGCCCGTGCCGCCGGCCGTCTGCTGGCATTGGAAGCAAAACATATCGGACATGGAAATACCTCCTTGATTTGGTGAGGATAGTATTTCCGATTCTCTGACACTCGCGGTAAAGGACACTCATGCAGCGAAAAGCAGGCGCGGTCCTTTCACGTGAGCGGGACTGCACCTGCCGCGATAGGGGAAAACGGAAGCCTGGCTGGGTGAGAGCTGCGGGCCTTCCGCTAAAAATATCTGAGGAAAGGATGCGCATGGGAAGGAAAGCATTTCTTTTTACGGAATCTTAACAAAATATAAGCATCTTTTTTACAGAATACTTGGGAAATGTTGCTGTAAGAGGCGTACGGCGGAGCGATTCACATTTTTAAAGTGGGTCATTTCATTTTTGATAGACATTTCGACAGGATCTGTGCTATGATGTGAGGACACGGCGCGCAGACGCCGGACAAAAGGAGACCATGATGAAAAAAGACCTTTGATCTCAGCGCCGCGGCGCTGCACATTCTCGCCATGACGTTTATGCTGATGGACCACCTATGGGCGACGCTGCTTTCCTCGCAGATGTGGCTGACGCACGTCGGGCGGCTGGCCTTTCCGATCTTCGCCTTTTTGGCGGTGGAGGGATATTTCCACACGCGCAGCTTCAAGCGCTATGCGCTGCGGATGCTGCTCTTTGCCGTGCTCTCCGAGGTGCCGTTTGACCTGATGTACGGCGGAATGGTGTTCTATCCCGTACATCAGAACGTGATCTGGACGCTGCTCCTCGGCCTGCTCGGCATCCGCCTGATGGAGGCGGCGCGGGCGAAGGGAAAGCGCTGGCTTTATGTCCTGACCTGTACGGCGGTCGTCGTGCTGGGCTTTGCCCTCGGCACGCTCGGCATGGTGGACTACTACGGCGTGGGTGTGCTGACGGTGTTTGCGCATTTTACTTTTTCCGCGAGCGGAAGTGGTGGTGCCTGTTCGGGCAGCTCGCGGCGCTGTACTGGCTCAACGTGGTGGTGCTCGGCGGGCAGATGTATCCGGTCACGCTCTTCGGACGTGAGATCGAGCTGTGCGAGCAGGGGCTTGCGCTGCTTGCCCTCGTGCCGATCTGGCTCTACCGCGGGCGGCAGGGACACCACAGCAAGGCGTTCCAGTATGCCTGCTATGCCTTTTACCCCGCGCATATGCTGGTGCTGGCCCTGCTTACAATGATTCAATAAAAATCGGAAAGCTCCCCCCGCTGCGGCGCATAGAGTAGAGAAAACGCCGGACGGGGGGCTTTTTATGCGGAAAGAGGATGCGGCCTTGATGACCGCAGAGGAGATCGCACGGTACAATGAATCACTGCTGCGCGTGCCGGGCGAGGCGGCAAGGCTCTGGGACCTGACACGGCTGCGCGGTCGTGACGTGCGCTGGGGTGTCAGCGTGCGGCGCACGAGTCTGCGCGCGAAACCGACGGATGCCCTGTGCCACACGCGGGAGGGGGGCCGGTACGACGACCCGCTTCAGCTCACCGCGGTGCTGCCGAACGAGCCGATGGCGCTGCTTGGGGAGAGCGCGGACGGGTGCTTCTGCCGCGCCGAGACCTCGTATTATGCGGGCTGGGTGCCGGCGGAGGACATCGGGCTGTGCCGGGATTTGGAAGCATGGCGGACGGCGCAGGAGGGCGGTTTCTGCGCGTGACCGGCAGCCGTGTCACGCTCTGCTGCGATCCCTATGAGCCGCGCGTCTCCGGCGCGGTGCTGCCGATGGGGACGCGCCTGCCGCTCGCCGCTTCGCCGGGAACGGTGCGCGCGCTGCGCGGGCGCATGAGCTATGATAACTACCTTGTTCGTCTGCCTGTGCGCCGCGCGGACGGATGGCTGGAATATCGCGAGGCGATGGTGCCGGTCAGCGCGGATGTGTGCGTGGGCGACCTGCCCTATACGCATGAGAACGTCGCCGCGCAGGCGGCGAAAATGCGCGGAGAGGTGTACGGCTGGGGCGGGATGCTCGGCGGGCGGGATTGCTCCGCGCTGGTGGGGGATGTCTACCGCTGCTTCGGCTTCCGCCTGCCGCGCGACGCCGCGGGGTTGGCGCTGCTGCCCGGCGCGGAGGACGTGTCGGCGCTTTCCACGGAGGAGAAGCACGCGGCGCTTTGCACGCTGCCGGTCGGGACGATCCTCTATTTCCCGGGACACGTCATGCTCAGCTGGGGTGTGGAGGACGGCGAGCCGCGGTGTCTGAGCGCGGCGGGAAATTTTCTGCCGCCAGGGAGCGCGGGCGGCGAGCCGCGCGCGGTGAACACCGTTGCGGTGACGCCGCTGACGGTGGTGCGGGCGAACGGCAAAACGTGGCTGGAGTCGCTCACCAAGATCATCCGCATTCCATGAAGAAACGAGAGACGGCGTGTGCCGTCTCTCGTTGTCGATTCAGTTCCATGCAAAGCGGTCCCACGGGAAGATGCGCGGCGGCGCAGCCTCAAAGACGAGGGGCGCGTGCGTCTCGGGATGGAAAAAGGCGAGGCGGCAGCTCCACAGCGCCGTCGTGCAGCCGCGCTCGCGGCTGCCGTATTTGCCGTCGCCGAGCAGCGGATGGCCGCGCGAGGCAAACTGGCAGCGGATCTGGTGAAAGCGTCCCGTGCGCAGCGTGACGCGCACGAGGGCGGCGGGAGAGCCGTTGAGCACGTCGGTTTGCAGCACGCGATAGTCGAGCAGGGCTTCCTTGACGCCGCGGCGGGAGACATAACTGCAAAGGATTTTTGCTTTACAGAATCCTTGAAGAGCAGATCACGCATCTCGCCCGTATCGGGCGTGGGGATACCGGAGCAAACGGCAAAATACGCCTTTTTCAAGGCTTTTTCCTGCACCTGACGGCTCAGCTCGGCCGCGGCGCGGGGCGTCCGCGCCCAGACCATCACGCCGCCGACGGCACGGTCTAAGCGGTGAATACAGTAAAGTGAATCCGCTTTACATTTCATCTCCTCAGCGAGCAGAGCCGGCAGCTCGTGCTCGCACTCGACGCCGACCGGCTTGCGGCAGACGAGAAAGCTGCGCTCGGCATGAAGAATGACGGACTCGTCCATCGTACTCAAAAGCTGCGCAGGGAGCGCTGCCATCGTCCGCCTGCTTTTCGATGGAAAGGATCTCGGCATGGTAGCTGTTCGTGTCGCTGACGCGGACGGTCACGGTGTCGCCGACCTTCCTGCCGAGGATCGCCTTGCCGACGGGAGACTCCTTGCTCACGAGGCCCTTTTGAGGGCGTCGCAGCGCACGGTGGTCACGATCTGAAAGACCTTTTCCTTCCCCAGCTCGACCATACGGACCGTCACCCTGTCGTACAGCCCGACCTCGTCGGCGGAGGAATGATCCTCGATCACGCGGGCCGAGGCGATCATGCGCTCGAGGTAGCGGATGCGGCTTTTGTTGCGGTTCTGCTCCTGCTTGGCCGCCTTGTACTCGTAGTTTTCGCTCAGGTCACCGAAGGCGCGGGTGCGCTTGACCTCCTCGATCAGCTCCGGCATCAGACGGAGACGGCGGTCGTCCAGCTCCGCCTGCATTTTTTGAATATCCTGTGCGGTCAGCTCGTCGTTCATGGATAACGCTCCCTTTCGCTTGCGTTTTTTGCGGTGCTCACGCATGAAGCTTTCTATGCCTATTGTAGCGAAAATGCGCGGCGGACGCAAGGGCCGCTCTGCAATTTTTTGCATAGGGAGGATAGAAAACTTCCGGTTGTAGAATGGTGGAAATTGTGATAAGCTATCCTCAAAATCAAAAAGGCAAAGGAGTTACTGTTATGAAGATCGCAATGCCGTATCAGGACGGCGTTTTGCTGGAGCATTTCGGCCGCGCCAAGGAGTTTATCATTTACAACGTTTCGGATCTCGATCCGGTCACGAGCGAGGTCATCGCGCCCGAGGATCTGAGCCACGCGGCGGTCGCCCGCGCGCTCAAGGAGCACGGCGTGTACGTCGTGCTCTGCGGCAGCATCGGTGAGCACGCGCGGCAGGCCGTTGAGGGCGAGCACATGCTCGTCTTTTCCGGTATCACCGGCGCGGCGGACGATGTGCTCGAGCGCTTTTTGCAGGGAAACATGGAGGCCGCCGACGGCGATTTTGCCGCGGGGGGCGGCTGCGGAGGCTGTGGCGGCGGCTGTGCCTCCGGCGGGTGCGCCGGCTGCTCCGGCTGCGGCGGCGGAGCCGAGCGCGAGCCCTACGTCGAAACGCGCACCTTTACCGACATTGTGACGCTCACGAGCGAGAATTTCCAGACCGAGGTGCTCGACGATCCGGGCCTCATCCTCATCGACTTTTGGGCGGAATGGTGCCAGCCCTGCCGGATGCTCGCGCCCGCCTTTGAGGAGCTCAACCGCGAGGAGCCGCAGGTCAAGTTCTGCCGCGTCAACGTTGACGAGCAGAGCGAGCTGGCGCAGATGTTCGGCATCGAGTCCATCCCGACGCTCGCCGTCGTGCAGGACCGCCACACGCTCACCGGCTCGGTCGGTCTGCGCAGCAAGGAAGAGATCAAGGCCATGCTTGATGGCTGCAAGTGAGGGAAGACGATGAAGATTCGCTACAACGAGGATGCGGAGGTCGTCGCGCGTCTGCGCGAGGCGCTGCTGAAGAAGGGACTTTACTGCCCCTGCCGGCTGCAGAAGATCGAGGATAACGTGTGCATGTGCCGCGAGTTCCGCGAGCAGATCGCTGACCCGGAGTTCGAGGGCTACTGCCATTGCCGGCTTTACTATAAAGAGAAATAAGAGATAACACGAAAGCGGGTGTGATCGTCATGCCGCACAGATCGGCTGCGCAGATGTATCGCGCGGCACGCAAAAGTGACGCGCTGCTGACCGGCGCGCCGCTGCCGACCCTTTTTCTATTTTGCGCTGCCCATCATTCTGGGCAACATCTTCCAGCAGCTCTACAGCATTGTGGACGCCATCGTGGTGGGCAAGTTCCTCGGCGATCTGCCGCTTGCCGGCATCAGCGTCGCCGCGCCCATCGTGGACGTGGCGAACGCCTTGGTCATCGGCGGGACCATCGGCATCGGCGTGCTGTGCGCGCAGATGTGCGGCGCGGAGGACTGGACGCGGCTGCGCTGCATGAACGCGACCGCGCTGCTCGGCGGCGCGGCGCTGACGATGGTCATTGCCGCGGTCGGCATCGTCTGCTCGGTGCCGCTCCTGCGCGCGCAGGGCACGGAGGAGGCTGTCTGCCGCGAGGCGGCGGTCTATCTGCAGCTGGTGTTCGCGGGATTGATCTGCTGCTTCCTCTACAACTACTACGCCTCCATGCTGCGCTCGTGCGGCAACTCGCGCACACCGTTCGTCATTCTGCTCGTCTCGTCCACGCTCCACGCACTGCTCGACGTGCTGTTCGTCGGCGTGCTTGCCTGGGGCATCCGCGGCGTGGCGTGCTCTACGGTGCTGTGCCAGGCGTTTTCGGCGGCGTGGTGCATTCTGTACGCCGAGCGGCGCTGCCCGCCGCTGACGCTCAAGCGCAGCGAGCTGCGCTTTGAACGGCGGATGGGCGGTATGGTGCTCTCCTACGCCTGGGCGGCGGCGCTGCAGCAGGCGGTGGTGTGCATCGGGCGTCTGCTGGTGCAGGGTATGCTGACGCCGCTCGGCACGAACACGGTGACGGGCTACAATATGTCGCTGCGCATTGAGCAGTTTTTGTTCTGCTTCTCACAGGGCGTCAGCGCGGCGATGGTCGTCTGTCTGTCGCAGAACCTCGGCCACGGCGACAAGGTGCGCGTGCGGCGCTTCTACCGCGTCAGCGTGTGCGTGGAGGCCGCGCTGATCGCCGTGCTTGGTACGGTGTGCTTTTTGTTCCCGTCGCAGATCGTCGGCCTTTTCTCGGACAACGGCGAGGTCATTGCCGCAGGTGCGCGTTATACGGGTACGATGGCATATCTGTATCTCTTCGCCTACATGGGCGAGGTCATTCAGGGCTTCTTCCGCGGACTCGGGCGGCTGCGGCTGACAATGGTGGCATCGCTCTTGCAGGTGGTGCTGCGCGTGGTGCTGTCGTACTTCCTGATCCCGGTGTGGGGAATGTACGGCATCTGCGTGGCAGTCGCGAGCGGCTGGGTGCTGCTGGTGCTCATCGAGGGCAGCTATAGCGTCAGAACGGCGCGGGCGTTGACTATGGAAAAAAGAGAAGACTGAAAATAAGACGGCTCGGCGAGCCGTCTTATTTTATCAGCCGTTCCATATCCTCCGGCAGCGGCGCGGTGAAGTGCAGGACCGCGTGTGTGAGCGGGTGGGTGAACCACAGCGCATACGAGTGCAGCGCGGGGCGGGCGATGAGCGCCTGATCCTCTGTGCCGTAGAGCCAGTCGCCCGCAAGCGAATGACCGAGGGACGCCATGTGGACGCGGAGCTGGTGCGTGCGTCCGGTCCGGGGCGCGAGACGCAGGAGCGTCAGCTCGCCGTGATAGGAGAGCACCTCATACCCGTGCGGGAGGGGAGACCGTTGGGCGCGACGCAGCGCTTGACAAGCGAGCCCTCGGCGCGGGCGATGGGAGCGTCGATGATGCCGCGCGGCGGCGTGACGCGGCCGCGGGCGAGGGCGCGGTATTCGCGCCGCAGCTCCTCAGAATGCAGCGCACGGCGCAGCAGCCGTGAACGTAGCCGGACTTCGCCGCGATGAGCAGGCCCGAGGTGCCCTTGTCAAGCGGCTGACGAAGTGCGGCACCGTGCCCTCGCCGAGGTAGGCGACCAGCGCTCCGGCAAGGTTCGGCGCGGCGAGGTCGGTGGACATCGGGTGCATGGCGAGTCCGGCGGGCTTGTTGAGCACCAGCAGGTCCTCATCCTCGTAGACGATGGCAAGGGGAATGTCGAGCGGCGCGACGTCCGTTTTCGCGCGCGGCGCGCGCTCGGAGAGAACGACGGTCACGGTATCGCCGGTGCGGACGACGGCGTTCACATGGACGCCTGCGCCGTTGAGCAGGATCGCGCCCTCACGCCACTTGAGCGTTTTGAGCAGCGTGGAGGATGCCAAGCTCGCCGCGCAGCAGGTGCTTGAGCGGACGGCCGTCGAAGGCGGCGGGGACGGTGCATTGCAGGGTGCGCATGGCGGTCGGCTCCTCTCTTGAAAATTCACAGACAGTATACCATTCCGGCGGGAAAAATGATATACTAACGGCAGAAATTTTATCGGAGGTGTGCCCGTGGACAAACACACGATCTGCCTTTTTGAACGATTCCTTTCCGCCCATCATCGACGGTGTGGCGAACGCCGTGGTGAACTACGCGGAAAACATTGAAAAGCATCACGGTCACGCCGTGGTGGTCACGCCCGCCGTGCCGGGCGCGGATGACAGCGGCTTTCCGTTTCCGGTGGTGCGCTACCCGAGCATCGACACGCGCCGGCTCGTCGGCTACGTCGCGGGCTATCCGTTTTCGCCGGAGACGGCGCTGCGCGTGCGCGAGGAGAAGGTCGAGCTACTGCACACGCATTGCCCCATCGCCTCGGCGATCCTCGCGCGCTCGCTGCGCGAGGTGGTGCCGCTGGTGCTGACCTACCACACGAAGTACGACATCGACATTGCCAAGGCGGTGAAGAGCAGGCTTTGCAGGAGAGCGCCATTCGTGCCCCTTGTGCAGAACGTAAACGCCTGCGACGAGGTGTGGGTGGTGAGCCGCGGCGCGGGCGAGAACCTGCGCTCGCTCGGCTACGAGGGCGCGTACACCGTGATGGAGAACGGCGTGGGACGTGCCGCGCGGCGTGAGCGCCGCGGCGGTCGCCGCCGCGACAGCGGGCTATCGACCTGCCGGACGGCGCGCCGCTGTTCGCTCTTCGTCGGGCGGCTGATGTGGTATAAGGGCCTGCATATCATTCTCGACGCGCTCCGCGCTGCGGGAGCAGGACAGGACTTCCGCATGGTGTTCATCGGCGCGGGCGGCGACGAAAGGAGGTCCGCACGGAGGTGGAGACGCTGCGGCTCTCGGACCGCTGTTTCTTCACCGGCTCCATCGCCGACCGCGAGACGCTGCGCGCGTGGTACTGCCGCGCGGACCTGTTCCTGTTCCCCTCGACCTTCGACACGAATGGTCTCGTCGTGCGCGAGGCGGCGGCGAGCGGCTGCCCCAGCGTGCTCATTGCGGGAAAGCTGCGCCGCCGAGGGCGTGACCGACGGGCGGAACGGCTTCCTGATCGGGGAGAACGCCGTGAGCCTGTGCGCGAAGCTGACCGCGCTCTGTGCGGATCGTGAGGCGATGCGCCGCGTGGGCGAGAACGCCATGCGCGAGCTGTATCTTTCGTGGGAGGATGCGGTCGCGCGGGCCAATGAGCGCTACGCGGTCGTGCTCGACCGCTACCGCAGCGGAAAATACCCGAAGCACGAGCGCTTCAGCGACGAGTTCTTCAACACGCAGGGCGACCTGATGGAGGCCATGAGCCGCGTCGCTGAGATGCGCGGCGAGACGGGATGGCTCCGCCGCGAGCTGCGCGAGGGCTTCGACGAGGCGCGCGAGGCGCTGCGGGAAAAGCTTGAAAAGGAATGGTAAGCAGCTTGCCGACCGAAAAAGAACCGACACAAACGAGGAGGAAGAGAACATGAAAGAAATTCGGGTTCTGCTGCTCAACGGCAGCCCGCGGAACGGCAATACCGCGCTCGCGCAGCGCGAGATGGAAAAGGTCCTTGCCCAGAACGGCGTGCAGACGGAGACGGTGCTGCTCGGGAATCAGGCGATCCGCGGCTGCACGGCCTGCGGCGCGTGCGCGAAGCTGGGACGGTGCGTGTTCGACGATGCCGTCAACGAGCTGGCCCCGAAGATCGAGGCGGCGGACGGGCTGGTCGTCGCCAGTCCGGTCTATTACGCCTCGGCCAACGCGACGCTCATCGCCTGCCTGGACCGCCTGTTTTACTCCACACCCTTTGACAAGACCATGAAGGTCGGCGCGAGTGTGGTGTGCGCGCGGCGCGGCGGCTGCTCGGCGACCTTTGACGAGCTGAACAAATACTTCACCATTTCCGGTATGCCCATCGCCTCGAGCCAGTATTGGAACAGCGTCCACGGCAGGGCTGCGGGCGAGGCGGCGATGGACGCCGAGGGCTTGCAGACCATGCGGACGCTGGCACGGAACATGACGTTCCTGATGAAAAGCATCGCGCTCGGCCGCGAGACGTTTGGCCTGCCCGAACAGGAGGAGCGCGTCGCGACGCACTTCATCCGGTAAAAAAAAAGCGACCGTGAAAACGGTCGCTTTTTGCTTAAATTATCGGTTTAGATACGCGCGGCACTTCGCTTCCGCGTCATGCGCGAGCTTTTCCTCGTCCACCGTGACGAGATGACCGTGCTCGACGGTCACGCGGCCCTGGACCACGGTGTAGTCCACCGGTCCGCGCACGCCGACCGTGCCGAGGACGCTGGTGGGATCGAAGCAGGAGCCGACCAGCTCAAGGCGGCGGGAGTCGATCATAAAGAGGTCGCAGCACTTGCAGACCTCGAGCGTACCGATGTCGTCGCTGCGGCCGAGCAGACGTGCGCTGCCGCGCGTCGCCATCTTCAGCACGTCATAGCCGCTGGGGGCCGCCTTGCTGGAGTTCAGGCGGTGGAGCAGGAATGCGACGCGCAGTTCCTCCATGAGACTGGAGCCGTCGTTGGAGGCGGAGCCGTCGACGCCGAGGCCGACGGGAACACCAAGCTCCAGCATCTCGGGGATGCGGGCGATGCCGGAGGAGAGCTTCATGTTGGAAATGGGGCAGTGGCACACGCCCGTGCCGGTCTTGGCGAGGACGCGCAGCTCCTCGTCGTTGAAGTGGATGCCGTGGGCGAACCAGACGTCGTCGCCGGTCCAGCCGAGACGCTCCATGTACTCGAGCGGGCGGACGCCCTCACGCGCGAGCATGAAGTTTTCTTCGTCCTTCGTCTCGCACAGATGGGTGTGCAGACGCACACCGAGCTGACGGGCGAGGACGGCGCTCACGCAGCAGATCGGCGCTGACGGAGAACGGCGAGCAGGGCGCGAGCGCGACGCGGTGCATCGCGCCGAAGCTGCGGTCGTGGTAGGTCTCGATGAGCTGCGCGGAGTCTGCCATGATCTCATCGACCGTCTGCACCACGCTGTCCGGCGGCAGGCCGCCGTCCTTCACCGAGAGGTCCATGCTGCCGCGGGAGGCGTACATACGGATGCCCAGCTCGTCCGCGGCGCCGAACTGCGCGCCGAGCAGGTCGCCGGTGTCCTTCGGGAAGACGTAGTGATGGTCGAAGCAGGTCGTGCAGCCGTGCTTCATCAGCTCGCCCATGCCGGTGAGGGAGGAGAGGCGGATGACTTCGGCGTCGAGGTTCTTCCAGATCTCATAGAGCGTCTTGAGCCAGTCGAACAGCTCCATGTTCTGCACCTCGGGGAGATTGCGGGAGAAGACCTGATAGAGGTGGTGGTGCGTGTTGACCAGACCGGGGTAGCAGAGCATATGGCTCTCGCGTCGATGGTTTTGTCGGCCTTGGGTCGAGTTTCGCGCCGATCTCCTTTGATGAAGCCGTCCTCGGCGTAAAGGTCGACGTTTTTGTACACGGTGTCGGCGCTGTCGCAGGAGACGAGCGTGCGGATGTTTTTGATGAGTAAAGTTGACATAATGGTTTCCTCCTCGTGAAAAAGGAAGCGCCTTGCGGCGCTTCCTTTTTTGATAATTCAGCGCTCTTCGCGGAAGTAATTCAGACCCAGAGAAGCGGGCGGCTGCTTTTCCTTGTTGTTGCGCATACTCGAAATGATGAGTACGATGACCGTGACCACATAGGGCAGGATCTTATAGAGCTGCGTGGGAATGAACGCGATGACCAGACGCAGGTAGAGGATCATCAGCGCGCCGAAGAGCACGCTGCCCCAGATCGCGCCCAGCGGACGCCACAGGCAGAAGATGACCAGCGCAACGGCGAGCCAGCCGACGCCGGAAAGGCCCTCGTGGTTCCACACACCGCCCGCGATGGTCATGATGTAGACCATGCCGCCGACGGCGCTCACGCCGCCGCCGATGACGGTGGCGAGGTACTTATAGCGCGTGACGTTGATGCCGGCGGCGTCCGCGGTCGCGGGGCTTCTCGCCCACGCTGCGCAGGTACAGGCCACTGCGGGCCCTGGTGAGGTACCAGTACAGTGCGACGGCGCAGGCAACGGCGAGGTAGAAGAAGAAGCTGTTGCCGAAGAGAATGCCGCCGACCACCGGAATGTCCTGCAGGCCCTTGGGGAAGGGGGAGTTCTGGAAGTAGCCCTTGAGCATATTGCTCACGGAGATGTAGCCGTTCTCGCTCACGCGCATATACTCGCCGATGAACTGGCCGATGCCCGTGCCGAAGATGGACAGCGCCAGACCGGTGACGTTCTGATTCGCGCGCAGCGTGATGGTCAGAAGCTGAAGATCAGCGAGGCGATCGCGCCGGCGAGGAAGGCGAAGAAGATGCCGACGAGGATGGCGACGAAGCCGTTGGGGGAGGAGGAGAGCTTTTCATAGTAGTACACACCGCCGAGGCCGAGCGCGCCGCCCATGAACATGATGCCCTCCACGCCGAGGTTGAGGTTGCCGGACTTTTCCGTCAGGATCTCGCCGAGCGTACCGAACAGCAGCGGGGTGCCGTAGGTGATGGCGGCGATAATGAGGGTGATAAGCAAAGTCATTCCTTAGCCGCCTCCTTTTCGGTCTTCGACGAGCGGAAGATGAGTCGATAGTTGATGAAGAACTCGCAGCCGAGCATACAGAAGAGCAGGATGCCAGTGATGATGTCGGAGATCGAGGCGGGCACGGCCAGACGGGTCTGAGTGTTTCGGCGCCCTTGGAGATGATCGCGAGCATCATGGAAATGACGATCATCGCGAAGGCATTGAGCTGGCTGAGCCACGCGACCGTGATGGAGGTGAAGCCGACGCCGGCGGCGACGCCGTCGTAGAGCGTGGTGTTCGCGCCGGAGGCGACGATGAAGCCGACCAGACCGGAGATCGCGCCGGAGAGGAACATCGTGCGCATCATGATGCGGCCGACGTTCATGCCGGCGTAGCGCGCGGTGTTGCCCGAGTCGCCGATGACGGCGATCTCATAGCCGTGCTTGGTGTATTTCATGTAGATGTGCATGAACACGACCAGCACCAGCACGATGATCCAGCCGCCGTGAACGCCCAGGACCTTCCGGCAGCGTGGCCGCCCCTATCGAACTGGGGGTGATCTGCGAGCCGGGACGGCCTTCCACGGGCCGCCCTGCAGCCAGCGGACGACGCCGATGATGATGTAGTTCATCATGAGAGTGAAGAGCGTTTCGTTGGTGTTCCACTTGGCCTTGAAGAAGGCGGGGATCAGCGCCCAGATGCCGCCGGCGACAGCGCCCGCCAGACCCATGATGAGGAGCAGGACAGCGGACGGGACCTTGCCGACCCAGTAGAGGGCGAAGTAGCTCGCGGCGATGGCGCCCGCGGTGATCTGGCCCTCGGCGCCGATGTTCCAGAAGCGCATCTTGAAGCAGGGGGCGATGGCCAGCGCGCAGCCGAGCAGAGGCACGGCGAGCTTGACGGTCTGACGGATGGCGGTCTTTTTGCCGAGCGCGCCGGTGATGATGGTGGCGTAGCCGTCGATCGGCGGGTCGGCGCTGCACGCCACAGTGAAGCATCGCCGCCGAGGTACTGGTTCGTCACCGTCTCCAGCGCGACCATATCAAAGTTGTCGCTCATGCCGTAGCGCGTGATCATTGCGCGGGCAAGCTTTGTCGCCTGCTCAATGTCATTCGATGCACCCGTTGTAACGGAATGGAACACGACTTCCTCCGCGG